>Ga0154753_146_pt17 | contig 13465 bp, 11 predicted proteins | sample Rifle2008BG16ft_FD_105761 | JGI IMG/M metagenome (GOLD analysis project Ga0154753, IMG submission 105761) | Candidatus Gottesmanbacteria bacterium RBG_16_37_8 | reverse complement strand
TAAACAGGTTAGTCAGAAATACAATAGATCAGGGTTTAGCCGGTTTGGAATATTTCTTAGGACAGCCGGGAACAGTCGGAGGAGCTGTTTGGATTAATGCCCATAACATTAATCAGGGTAAATATTTTGGTGATGTTGTAGTAAGTGCCAGAATTTACCGACCCAATAAAGGTATAATTGAAGTGCCCCGAGATTATTTTCATTTCAATTATGATCATTCCATTATTCAAAAGACAAAAGATGTAGTTCTTTCTGTTGCAATTTCTTTAACTAAGGATATTAAGGAAAATCTTTGGGCTAGAGCGAAATCTGCTCTCGAATACAGACACAAATCTCAACCTTCAGGTGCTTTAACAGCCGGGTGTTTATTTAAGAATATCCCAAAAAGTGAAGCATTGAGACTGGCTACTCCCGATTACACTTGTTCTGCAGGTTTTCTGCTTGACACTGTTGGTTTTAAAGGGAAAACAATAGGTCAATTAATGATATCTCCCAATCATGCCAACTTTCTGATTAATAAAGGTGATGCAAGCTCCTCTGATGTGCTAGAATTAATAGATCTGGCAAGAAAAAAGGTAAAAAAGAGGTTTTCTGTAAATTTAGACCTGGAAGTAGTCTTAGCAGGTGATTTCTAAATCCTAATTTATGGAAAGATTTTTAGTCTCCGGAGGTAGAAAAATAAGAGGTGAAATTAATGTATCGGGTGCTAAAAACGTGGCCATGAAAGTCATCTTAACCGGACTTCTGACAGAAAAACCCGTTTATGTAAGAAATATCCCCTTAATTTCCTCAGTAACCGGAACAGCCGATCTCGTCCGTAATTTAGGTGTAAAAGTAGATATCAATGATAACCATACCATGAAAATTCAGGGCAATGGTTTAAACAAATATACGATTCCTTTGGATATGGGCGGACTTTACCGTACCGCAACTATGGTTTTAGGGCCACTTTTGCAGCGTTTCGGTAAAGCTATAGTTCCTAATCCCGGTGGTTGCCGATTAGGTCAAAGACCGGTTGATTGGCATATTGAAGGTTTAAAAAAAATGGGTGCCAAAATAAAATATGATGATGGATTTTTTCACGCAACAAGCAGTAAGTTAAAAGGCATAAGATTCACTTTCAGCAAAAATACTCATACCGGTACAGAAACACTTCTTTTAGCTGCAGTTCTCTCTCAAGGTGAAACAGTTCTGGAAAATGCCTCACAGGAACCTGAAGTAGATGATCTGATCAAAATTCTTTGTTTAATGGGAGCTAAAATAAAAAGAGTAAAAGGCAGAACAATAGTTATCAATGGTGTTAAAAAGCTTTCAGGTACCGAATTTACCATCATGCCTGATAGAAACGAAGTTGTGACTTTCGCCATCGGAGCCATTGTTTCAGGCGGAAACATTTTAATTAAAGGAGCTCAGAGATCTAATTTAACAGTTTTTTTAAAAAGCTTGGATAAAATTGGTACACCTTATCAGGTAATAGATGAAAATCATATCAGATTCAGTAGTCTTAAAAAAATTAAACCTACTCATATTATTACCAAACCTCATCCCGGATTTATGACAGATTGGCAAGCTCCCTGGGCTCTTTTAATGAGCCAAGCCGGTGGAGTATCCACCATTCACGAATCAATTTTTGAAGACAGATTTAATTATGTCGGGCAATTAAAAAAAATGGGGGCAAAAATAGAATCCTATCATCCGAAAGTAAAAGATCCGCGCACTTTTTATAATTTTAATTGGACAAGACGGTTTCACTGCCAGGCAATAAGAATTACCGGCAAAACTGATCTTCATGATGCAGTTTTAGAAGTAGCCGATTTAAGGGCCGGAGCTACTCTTATTTTAGCTGCCTTAATAGCTCAGGGTAATAGTGTCATTTATGGGATCAACCACATTGATCGCGGTTATGAAAAAATTGAAAGCCGTTTAGGTAAATTAGGTATTCCAATTAAACGTCTAAAAAATTAACTCAATATGAATAATTTAGTTGCTATTCTTTTAGCTGCAGGTGACTCAGGCAGGCTTTGGCCGATAGATGAAAAATTATTTATCAATTTCCAGGGGTCTTCATTAATTGAACATTCATTAAATCAGTTAATCAGAATAGGAATAAAAAACTTCTATCTGGTTGGAAATAGCAAAAATGCTGTATTATGCCGTAAATTGCAGGATATTTATCCCCGGGTAAATATAAAAGTAGCTGTCCAAAAAAATAACTTAGGTATGGCCGGTGCAGTTATTTCTGTCAAAAAAGAAATAATGAATCATCAAATACTGGTTGTTGGTCCTTCAGATGTTTACGAAGATTATCTTTTAACGGAATTTGCCGGACTTTATCGTCAGAAACCTGACGGTATTATGGTAGGTAAAAAACTGGATTATTATGCCCCCTTAGGTTATCTGCAGACTGATAATGATATTGTCAAAGGCATAATTGAGAATCCCCCCAGGGATAAAATTAAAACTAATCTTGCCGCCATCGTCTTTGATTATTTCAGAAACAGCAAAATCTTAGTAGAGGCTATAGAAAAGTCAACCAGTAAGAAAGACGATCTTTATGAAGTTGCGAAAGATCGGCTTATCCGGGAAGGTTTAGTTGTCAAACTTTTATCTTATAACGGTTATTGGGGATATCTTAAATATCCCTGGCATGTTTTGGATATATCGTCATACTTTCTCTCCCGAATAAAATCTAAAATTAATAAAGTCAGAATCGATAAGACGGTAAAAATTGAAGGTCAGGTCTGTCTTGAAGATGATGTAACTATCCTGGAAAACGTCAAGATTGTTGGTCCTGTTTATATAGGTCGGGGAACTCTCATTGGCCAGAATTGTCTTATCAGGGAATCCATGGTTGGACGAAACTGTATTATCGGTTTTGCCAGTGAAATAGCCAGAAGTTATCTTAGCAGTAACAGTTGGTTTCACAGAAATTATATTGGTGATTCCGTCATCCTTGAGAATTGTGTTTTCGGTTCAGGAGCAGTTACTGCTAATTATCGATTGGATTCTCTTAATATTAATTCAGCAATTGTTGGTAAGAAAATTGATTCAGGCAGGACAAAACTGGGGGCAATTGTCGGTCGCAATTGCCGGATCGGTGTCAATACATCAATTATGCCCGGGATTAAAATAGGCAGTAATTCTTTTATTGGAAGCGGAATAGTTGTTGATCGGGATTTGCCTGACAATAAGTATCTGGAATATAAAGACGGTCATCTGAACATCGTTGATAACAGGATTAAAATTAATCATCACCATTTGGAAGACAACCGCTTGAAGCTTAAATTTTAAAAATTGTAAAGATATTACTTAAGTATTATGTGCGGAATATTTGGCTATATTGGAAAAAATACTCATGCTGAAAAATTAGTATTTGAAGGACTGAAAAGTCTCGAATATAGAGGATATGATTCATGGGGAATTGCCGCTCTGGATGGAAGCGGACAAATAAAAATTACTAAAAATATCGGCAAAATAGGAAATGCCAATCTTGATTTTGTAAAAAAAAGTAATATGGCATTAGGCCACACCAGATGGGCAACACATGGAGGAGTAACTGTAAAAAACGCTCATCCCCATTTCGATTGCAATCATCATTTAGCTTTAATTCATAATGGAATTATCGAAAATTATGCTTCTCTTAAGAGTGAACTTATAAAAAAAGGTCATCATTTTATCTCTGAGACTGATACTGAAGTCGCCGTCCATTTGGTTGAGGAATATTATAAAAAACAAAGTTTTGAACAGGCAGTATTTTCTGCTTTTAAAAGATTTGAAGGACTTAATGCTATTATTGTCATGGATCATAAAACCGCTGTTTTTGCTGCCTGTAAAAATGGATCTCCATTAATTATCGGTAGGGGCGACGGAGAAAATTTCTTAGCCTCAGATGCTTATGCAATTCTTCCATATACCAGGAGAGTTTATTTTATGGAAGATGACGAACTTGTTCTCATGGACAGCAAAAAAATTAAAGTTATAAGTTTAAAAGACAAATCGCTTAAAAAGGTAAATTTCCAAAAAGTCGACTGGAGCATTAAGAATGAAGATAAAGGAGACTTGCCTCATTATATGCTTAAGGAAATTCTCGATCAAAAGTTTATGCTGGATTACGTTGTAAGTCATCAGGACGAAAGTATTAAGAAATTTTCCCAACTGATATCACAATCATTTGGTACCTACCTGGTTGGTTGCGGTACAGCAGCCTATGCTTGTTTGGCAGGTACTTATATATTCTCAAAAGTTGCTAAAATTCATGTTAATTTTTCAGTTGCCAGTGAATTTGGATACTTAGTTGACTACCTGACACCTAAAAGTTTGGTTATAGGACTCTCTCAATCCGGAGAAACTATAGATTTGCTTGATGCTTTAAAAAAAGCCAAGGCAAAAAAAGCAAAAATAGGAAGTTTAGTTAATGTTTTAGGATCAACTCTTTATCGCTTTTCTGATCATAAATTGCTCTTAAATGCCGGAGTGGAGAGGGCAGTAGTATCGACCAAAGCTTTTACTGCTAAACTTGCTCATTTGTTATTAATCGCTTATTATTTATCCGGTAATTATCAGGAAGGGAAAGAAATACTTAAAAATACTATATCAGTTATCAATAATCTTCTTAATGACAAACAGCTGTTAAAAATAAAGGATCTCTCAAGACGTTTATCTCATCAGGAACATATCTATATTATCGGTAGGGGAGCTTCATATCCGATCGCCTTGGAAACAGCCCTTAAAATTAAGGAAGCTTCTTATATTCATGCTGAAGGATTTGCCGGGGGTGAGTTAAAACATGGTGTGATTGCTTTAGTTGATAAAGGTACACCATGTTTGGCTATTCTGCCTAATGACGAAACATATTTTGATACACTTTCAGGTGTAATGGAAATGAAAGCCAGGGGTGGTTATATGATTGGAATTGGATTTAAAAATCATGAAGTATTCGATGAATTTATCGAAACAGGAGATTGTCAGTTGGCTTCAATAATTCCCAATGTAGTTATCGGTCAACTTCTTGGATATTATTTAGCTGTTGAGAAGGGACTGGATCCTGATAAACCCAGAAATCTTGCCAAATCAGTCACTGTTAAGTAAAACCCGAAGATAATTATGAAGAATATTCCCATCGTTATTCTCCATGGATGGAATTTATCATCCCAAAAATTTACGCCTTTAGTTGATGCTCTTTCTGACATTGGCTTTAAAGTCTTATGCCCTGACTTACCGGGTTTTGGTAAAAGCTCTAAACCTTTTAAAGCTCTAACACTTGATGATTATCAGGCTTTTGTCCTGGACTACCTTATAAATAATAGGGTCAGTCAAGCCAATTTTATTTGTCATTCTTTTGGCGGCAGGATTGCAATAAAATTAGCTGTTTCTCATCCCGAAAAAATCAATAAATTAATTCTTTCAGGAGTTCCGGGTCTTCCACCAGTGCCGAAATTCAGGGTAATATTTTTTCTGATTTTAGCAAAGATCGGAAAAATTATTTTCTCCTTGCCTTTTTTATCTTTATTCCGCAATATCCTGCAAAAAATTCTCTACAAATTAGCCGGAGCTTCTGATTTTTACCATACTGATCAAAGTTTAAAGCAGACATTTCAAAATGTTGTCAGTGAAAAATTAACATTATATTTGAGTAAAATTACTGTTCCTGTATATCTAATCTGGGGTCAAAAAGATTCCCTGGTACCTATTTCGATTGCTCAACAAATGAATAATCTGATTCCCTCAAGCAAACTGAAAATTGTTCCGGGAGTTGGCCATAATTTGCCATTTAAGCAACCCATTATTTTTATTAAATATTTGAAAGAATTTCTATAACATCAATGCTTTATAGTCTCTCTTTTATCTTAATAGTTGCTTTTATTGTCAGGACAATTCGTTTGACTTTCTATCATACCTATTTATGGCAACTGAAGGAATATAGACTTGATCGTTATTGGATATTCTTAAAATCACCTTTGGGGAAAAAATTGCTCTTGCATCCTTTAAATTTGTTGAAATGGATCCTTTTAATAATTATTTATGGAGCCTCCTTATTTAATATTCTATCCAAAAGGGAAGTGTTGTTATTTCCTGTAATAATCTATGCTTTTTACATATTTTGGGCTGTTTGGTTATTAGAATTAATTTTGGGAATAAAGGATATATTTTTAAAACGCTGGCGCATACCTGAAATAACTACCAAATCATTACTCATTATAGTATCTGTTTTACTGATTCAATTCTCTTCGATGATAAATATTTTCTGGATGGCCCCTCTTCTCTTAGGACCTATTTTGGATAAAATTTTAGCTCCTTGCGTTGCCATTGTTGTTCAAGTTTTAAATATTCCTGTTTATTTTATTAAGAAATATATTTATTACAAGGCTAAAGTCAAACTTCGCCGGATGCTCAAAACAGAGGTTATAGGCATTACCGGCAGCTTCGGTAAAACATCTGTCAAGATGTTCCTTGCTCAAATATTATCTTCTAAATACTTAGTTTCTCACACACCGGGAAGCTTTAATACTGAAATAGCAATAGCCCGTCACATAATGAGACTTCCCTTTAATGCAGATTTCTTTATCGTGGAAATGGGGGCTTATAAAAAAGGTGAAATAAAAAATATTTGCCGGCTTGTTAATCCTCACATTGCTCTAATAACAGGACTTGGTTCACAGCATTTAGAACTTTTTGGATCCCAGCAAAATTTATTTAATGCTAAATTCGAACTGATTGAAAATCTCCCTCGAAATGGTCTGGCTGTTATTAACAGACATAATTCCCGAATGAATACTTTCATAGATAAGACTGAAAAAATTATAAAGAAAGTTCTGGTTGTTGATAAAACCAAAATGGTTAGAAATTTGAAAGTCTATAAATCTTTCCTGCAATTTGAATTGAAAATCGGTACCCGTATCCATAAATTTAGAGCTAATTTAGCAGGAGAACAAAATGTTGAAAATCTGATTTTGGCAATTATTACAGCCCACCAGCTTAATGTGTCAATTGAAGATATTAAAAAATCTGTTTTGAAATTAAATCCTTGCCGTCAAACGATGCAAATCGTTAAATCAGGGAGAAAATTAACTTTAATTGATGATACCTTTAATGTTAATTTTGAAGCAGTTAGAGCTGCTTTAAACTATCTAAAACTTTATAATGGTTTAAGAGTCCTTTTTTTAAACCCTTTAATTGAATTAGGTGATAAAAATAGCTCTCTGCATGAGGAGATTGGTACTTTATCAGGAGATGTCTGCCATTATCTTATAACGACTAATATGAATAGTTTTAAAAATTTATCTCTTGGAATAAGTAAATCTGACAATAAATTAACTAAATTGATACCTGCAGGTAAGAATGTTGTTGAAAAAATACAAAAAGACTTAAAGGAGAATTCGGTAATATTGTTTAGCGGTAAAGAATCCTCCAAATGGATCCCTTATTTTAAAGATTTCTAAGATAAATGAACATACGACCGATTGCCATCTCTCTCTCACCAAATAGCCAAACTGATGATGTTGGGGAGTGTTTCAAAGCATTTTTAAATTTCACAACTTGGCAAAAGGGAATTTGGGAAGAAAAAGTACAAAATTGGTTTATAAAATATTACCAAGTTAAAAATATATATCTTTTTAACAGCGGCCGATCAGCTCTTTTTGCAATACTTAAAAGTTATGGCATAGGATTTGATGATGAAGTTATTGTCCAAGCCTTCACTTGCGTTGCTGTTCCAGATCCGGTTATTTGGGTTGGAGCAAAACCTGTCTATGTTGATATCGATGAAAGTCTAAATATAGATTGTGGATTATTAAGCCGTTACATAACTAACAAAACGAAGGCTATAATTGTTCAAAATACTTTTGGAATTCCTGCAAAACTAAATGAGATTAAAAAAATTACTCAAAAATATAATCTTGTATTGATAGAAGACTGTTCCCATTCATTAGGTGCAACTTTAGAGGGAAAAAGGATTGGAGATTTCGGAGATGCAGCTTTCTTCAGTTTTGGGCGGGATAAAATAATTTCTTCCGTTTTCGGCGGAGCAGCATTCATCCGCAAATCTGATGCAGATAATAAATTAAAAAGAATTTATGAAGAATTATCTTATCCTAAATTAAGTTGGATTTTAAAACAGCTTTTTCATCCTTTAGCCTTCTTTATCATACTGCCTTTATATAATTTTTATCTTGGAAAGGTTATTCTTTTTCTTATGCAAAAAATTAATATTCTCTCCAAACCGGTTGAAAATATAGAACTGACAGGCGGAATTCCGGCTGTATATCCGCAAAAACTGCCAAATGCCTTAGCACGATTAGCCTTTAATCAACTGCAAAAACTTGAGTCTTTTAATATCAGAAGGAAGGAAATCGCTCAACTTTATTTTGAGAAATTACAAGGATTAAAAAGTATCCGATTGCCGCCCCAAAATAAAGAAGCAATCTATCTCAGATTTAACATCTTAAGTTCTAAAAGGGATGAGATATTCAAAATATTCCGCCGTCATAAAATACTTTTAGGTTTATGGTACTCAAATATAATTGATCCTGTAGGGGTTGATTATAATAAAGTAGGTTATAAGTTAGGAATGGCTAAAAATGCTGAGGAAAAAGCTCATCTCTCTCTGAATTTACCGACCTATCCGACTATAGCAGAGAATCAAGTAATGTACCTTATTAATTTAATCATTAAATATGCAGATTAGAGAAATAGATAATAAAAATAAGTGGGAAAATTTTATTGCTAAATATTCACCCCAAAGTTTGTTTCAGTCATGGAATTGGGGAGAAACAATTAGAAAATCAAATGATAAAAAAGTAAGCTTTAAAAATTATTTCGGTTTGTTTGACTCAGCTAATAATTTAAAAGGCATATTCCAAATTGTTAAAGTTGAAGCAACAAGGGGAACATATTTACATTTAAGGCATGGTCCAATACTTTCTCTCTGGAATTTAAATAATCTTCGTTTCATTAAAAATTATCTGATCAAATTAGCTGAAACTGAAAATGCCGCATTTATTCGTCTTAGTCCTTTAATTGAACTGTCAAAATATCATATCAGTTTGTTTAAAAAATCAGGTTTTATAAATTCTCCTATTCACAGTATGGATGGGGAATACTGTTGGGTGCTGGATCTTGATAAAAGTGATGATGAGTTGTTAAAGGAAATGAGGAAAACCACCCGTTACCTTATCCGTTGGGCTTTAAAAAATAAAGTTGAAATAAAAATCAGTCAGGATAGTTTTGCTATTGGGGAATTTCTGAAATTATATGATCTGACATCTAAAAGACAGCATTTTATCAAACATCAGGGGATCAAAGAAGAATTCGAAATTTTTGCCAAAGAAAATCAGGCTTTGCTTTTTTTGGGTTTTCATCAGAATAAACTCCTTTCATCAGCCATAGTTCTTTTTTATCAAAATCAGGCAATATATCATCACAGTGCTTCAATTAAAGAGAAAATTCCGGTCAATTACTTATTACAATGGCAGGCAATATTGGAAGCAAAAATGAGAAAGCTTAAAATATATAATTTTTGGGGTATAGCTCCGTCTGATAAAGGCAGGCATCCCTGGAAAAATTTAACCTTGTTTAAAAAAGGTTTCGGAGGAAGAACTGTGGAATATCTGCATTCTCAGGATTTGCCGGTTAAGAAAATACCTTATATTAAAACTTACTGTATTGAATATTTCAGAAAACTTTGGAAGGGATATTAAATATTTAGGTATTCTCAACTGAATTAATCTATAATAATAAATATTTAGTTTATGCTATCAGCTCATAAATATTTTATTGCTAAATTTAAGCACTATCATCTGTCATTTAAAAACGCTCTGCAAGGAATTTCTATAGCGCTTTCAACCCAGCAGAATTTCAAAGTGCACCTGTTTATTTCAGCCATAATTCTTATATTTGGATTTTTGTTAAAAATTTCCAGAATAGAAATGCTGCTGATAGTAATCTGTATTGCATTTGGTCTGGGAGCTGAAATGATTAATACCGCTATTGAAGCTATGACTGACTTAATAACCAGTGAATGGAAAAAGGAAGCAAAAATCGCTAAAGATATTTCTGCCGGAATGGTATTAGTTGTAGCAACAGGTACGCTAATAATTGGTTTGTATATCTTTTTTCCAAGACTTTATCAAATATTTGTAAATAATTTATAATATGGGTTTTATTTTAGCAGTATTGATCATCTCCTTTATCATCAATTCATTAAGCATTATTCCTTTTATAAACCTTCTTTATAAATTCAAATTTAAAAGGGCTCACCAGTTTACCGTAGATGCACTTAACCGTCCTACTCCCATTTTTGACATGTATCATAAGAAAAAAGCAGGTATACCAATTGGAGGAGGTTTCTTACTCATACTAACGACCACACTTTTATTTCTTTTTATGTTTCCCGTCTTATATTACTTTTGGATACCGATAACTTCGGTCTATACCAACATTGTGGTTGAAATGAAAATACTTCTCTTTACTTTTATTTCCTTTGGATTAATAGGACTTTATGATGATATCAAGAAAATATTTTTCGGTAAAAAAGAAGGATTTTTTGGATTAAGATTAAGATATAAACTGATATTGGAAATAGTCATATCTCTCCTTATTTCTTTTTGGCTTTATAATGAATTGAAAATATCAATAATTAATATCCCTTTCTTAGGGGTTTGGGATTTAGGGATTTTTTTTCTGCTTTTCTCCTCATTCGTTATAATTTCTTTTGCCAATGCTTTTAACATCACCGATGGTTTAGACGGTTTGGCTACAGGTGTTTTAATGATCGCTCTTATAGCTCTTTGGGTAATTTCCAATTCTATATTGGATACTCCGCTAACTCTTTTTATTGCCATATGGCTGGGAGGAATTATAGCCTTTCTCTATTTCAATATTTATCCCGCCAGAATATTTTTAGGCGATGTCGGAGCTTTGTCTTTCGGGGCAACACTTGCAGTTATAGGTCTTCTTTTGGGAAAAACTTTTTCACTTATAATTATCGGTGGTATCTTTGTATTAGAAATATTCACTTCGTTAATTCAGCTTTTGAGTAAAAAATATGCCGGAAAAAAACTTATGAAGGTTGCTCCACTCCATTTGTATCTTCAGGAGAAAGGCTGGCATGAATCAACGATAGTCCTGCGCTCCTGGTTAGCTACAATTGTCCTGGCTATGCTTGGATTGTGGATGGCTTTTATCAGCTGAAATTGAACATCCGCCATGCTGACCCCCGAATTATTATATGAGAAAAAAAGATTACCTTAAGTATTTACCGCAAGAAAAAAAAATAAACCTTTTTCTTTTTGGTCTGGCCGTAATGTTTACTGTTTTTGGGTTGGTTATGATCTATGAAGCTTCAAATGTGGCGGCTTTTCAATTATTTAATGATAAATATCATTTTGTAAAAGATCAATTAACCTGGGCTATTTTCGGTTTTGGACTCTTAATAATTTCATCTCGAATCCACTATAAAAAATATTTTAATTTGGCTGCCCCTTTGTTGGTTGTTTCGATAATTAGTCTAATTGCTGTCTTAATACCGGGAATTGGACTTAAGCTATTAGGTGCCAGACGGTGGATTTCTATTGGTCAATTTTCTTTTCAGCCGTCAGAACTCTCCAAAATCAGTCTCATTTTGTATTTATCTGCCTGGTTAACATCTAAAGAAAAAGGCAGGCTGGGGGCATTTATCTTTCTCTTAGGATTAATTGTCGGTTTGATCATTCTTCAGCCGGATTTGGGAACGGCAGTAATTCTAACTTCGATTTTTATGATGATGTATTTTATTTCACAGGCACCTATTTGGCACTTTTTAGTTCTTATCCCAAGCGCCATAGTCTCAATAATTATATTGGCCATTGTATCTCCGTATCGCTATCAGAGACTTATGACTTTTTTTGATCCAAACCGTGATCCTTTAGGATCTTCCTATCACATCAGACAAATATTAATTTCACTCGGATCAGGTGGAATATTCGGTTTAGGTTTGGGAGCTTCGCGTCAGAAATACCAATTTTTACCTGAAGCAACAACTGATTCTATTTTTGCCATTATTGGTGAAGAACTGGGATTTTTAGGAACATGTTTTTTAATTATCATGTTTTTAATTTTTTTATATCGCATTTATATAATTGTTAAATCTTCACCGGATAAATTTGCATTTTTATTATCCGCTGGCATATTATCACTGTTCGGATTTCAAATATTAATAAATATCGGAGCCATGGTTGCCATTTTTCCGTTAACAGGCATTCCACTGCCTTTTATATCTTATGGCGGATCAAACCTGATAATCTCTCTGTTATCTATAGGCATTCTTCTTAATATCAGTAAGTACAGAGTTCAAAAAAAATAAGAATGAAAAAAAACTCTCTTTTTATTTGTGGCGGTCATTTTTCACCGGCAATAGCTTTAATTGAACAGTTAAGACAGCATAGCAATCTTTCTCTCTATTATGTTGGCAGAAAATATGCAACAGAAGGGGATAATGCCCTTTCATTGGAATATAAGGAAATTACCCGGTTAAAAATACCTTTTTTAATTCTGACTACCGGAAGATTACAGCGTCATTTTTCTAAAAATACAATTTTGTCACTTTTAAAAATTCCCCAAGGATTTATAAGCAGTTTATCTTATCTTAACAAATATAAACCTGACCTTGTAGTATCTTTCGGAAGCTATATTGCTTTGCCGGTCTGCCTTTCTGCAAAAATATTAGGTATTCCGGTAATAACTCATGAACAAACGAGAATTTTAGGTTTAACTAACCGCATTATCGCTTTGTTTGCTAAATATACCTGTTTAACTTTTATTGATACAAAATCAGTGCCTTCTTTTAGTAAAACTGTTGTAACAGGATTGCCAATCAGAAAATCAATTATCAAACCTATCTATAGCGGTTTAACCTCTTTTGGAAATTCAAAATTGCCTTTAATTTATATTACCGGAGGAAGCCTTGGATCACAGTTTATTAATGCACTAATTTATGAGATTCTGCCCGATTTGTTAAAAAAATATCGTATTATTCATGTCTGTGGCGTCAGTTCCAATAGCTTTGATTATCATCGATTGTCTAAATTAAGATCGACACTCGAAAAAAAGTATAAAGATAATTATTATCTTACACCCACTCTTGAATATCAGAAGGTTGGCGAAGTCTTAAAGAATTCTTCATTGGTTGTCGGCCGTTCTGGAGCAAATTCTGTGGCTGAAATTTTAGAACATGGCAAAAAAGCTATTCTTATTCCATTACCCTTTTCAGCTACTAATGAACAAATGAGTAATGCATTGTTTTTAAAAGATTTGGGTTTAGCTGAAATATTAAATCAGAATAATCTGAAAGGTAAAATTTTAAAATTAACGATAGATGAAATTGTGAGTAATAATAAAATAAAAATACCAAAAAATAAAATTCAATTTCAAACATTAAATGGAGCCAGAAAATTAGCTGATTTAATTATGTCTGCAGTCAACTCTTAAGGAG
>Ga0154753_112_pt2 | contig 13525 bp, 18 predicted proteins | sample Rifle2008BG16ft_FD_105761 | JGI IMG/M metagenome (GOLD analysis project Ga0154753, IMG submission 105761) | Candidatus Gottesmanbacteria bacterium RBG_16_37_8 | reverse complement strand
AAGATCCTTGTCCGCCGGCCAAAAAAGGTTGGGTTTTGACCCGACCTGTCTTTTTCAGAATAATTGATTTTCTAAAAGACAATCTTTTGCCTCGATCTCCCACAGGATTTATCGAGCCAGGAGAAGGAACCTCAGAAGGCGGAACTTTCGATTCCGTTAATCCTCAATAACCCCAAACTCTCTCCAATAACAACTCATCTATATACTCCTTGCCGCTGGGCGATGGAATAAATTATCTAAGAGACGAGGTTTTCTTTGAAAAGTCTTACCTCCTTAAGAACGCCAAAATCTTTGGTATTGAAAGTAACCAAGTCTAATTTGAAGTAAACTGCAGTTGCCGCAATAAGGCAATCCAAAAGAGTAAGATTTTGATGAAATGCTTTTATCTGACCGGCAAGTATGGAAATCTCTTGGTTTAAAGGTAAAATGTCAATACCAGAAAAGAGCTCTTCTAATTCTTTCCTGGCGGTTTTTTTCTCCCACACACTTTTGCCTGCATAGAGCTCTGTGTGCGTGATAATTGACATATAGAGGTCTTCTTCTGAAAGTTTATAGAGATGAGTTTCTTCTTTATCCTTATGCCTTAGAAAATCAATGATAATTGAGGTATCCAAAAGAAGCTTTCTCATAATAAACGCTTAGCGATTTGCTTTTCTACCTGTTGCCTATTTTTAATAATTTCATGAAGTGAAAGCCACTTACCTTTTATTTTCAAAAGTTTATCTCTATATTCCTTCTTATTTTTCTCTCTCTCAACTGGTTCAGCAATAATTTTTCCCTCTTTGATATACAACCTAAGCCAGAACTCGTCTGTCATACCAAAAACTTCCCTAAATTCTTTAGGAATTGTAATCTGTCCTTTGCTGAAAGATTTAACATACTTTACTTGATTAGTCATGGAATTCATTCTATACTGAATTTCAGTTTTTTACAAGAGGTAACATTTCTTTTATATTTATATATTCTCCCCCTCCCGAAGTGGAATAGCTTGATAGTTAAGGATGTAACCTTTAATTTCTTATCTATACACCCCCTGTCTTTGGGCGATGGAATAAATTATTACTGATTTCTTCCTGATCTCGTAAACAATTCTGTATGGCCAGGCACGCATCGAGAAAAGTCCTTCAAGCTCCCCTTTCAATATTTTTCCAGCAAATGGGTCTGTTGCTAAAAGTTCCAGTTTTCTTATTATCTTTTTCTTTTCACTCTGTGGGAGTTTCTTTAATTGCTTAACCGCTTGAGGTTTATACGATAGAATCATTGACCTAAATTTAATGATTTAAGTAGTTCTTTATGAGAAATAGTCTTTTTTTCTTTTTTTGCCTGTCTGATAACTTTGATTTCGGCAGGATTTGAAAGAATATCCAGAGTTTCCTGCCATGCTTCAAGCTCAGCTTTATTAACCAGAACTACCGGATCACTGTCCCGCAGTTTTATCTCGTAAGTCTTTAGGCCTTTGGCAGCAGAGCGGATTAAATTATATAAGTTCTTACGGGCTTCGCTGGCTGTATAAACCATTGTGTTGTTCATGAGATAATCGTACCACTAATCGTACGTCTTGTCAACGAAGCAATAAATATATTGTTAAACTTGTTATCACCGGATAATAGATAAACCCGTATTTGGCTGATACCCGCCATTGCAGTTTGTCCTGCCAACCGGGTAAGGCTAGCCCGAAAAGCATCAAAAATTGCTCGGCCAAATCCGGCAATACTCCAACGATTCCGGCCAAATTCAGCCACCAGTTTTTAAAAGTTAAAAAAAGCCAGATAAAGACGATCAAGAATAGTATATAATCTATTCCCATCGCCGCTATAATCAGATTTCTTCTCTTTTTTTCCATTCTGAAGAATTCTCTAAGTGTTATTCCCGGAGTCAGTCCGAAATCATTATGAGGCATAAGATCAAGAACAATATGTGATAAAAATGCCAAAGGTAGGCCGATAATCGGATTAGGGAAATATTTCATGACTAAAGCCCCGGTTAAGAAATGCGGTGTATAAAGCATGTCTCTATTTTATAATAAAACTGTGGATCTAATATCCCAAATTGAGGAAGATATCAGAAACGTAAAAATCCAGGGTGCAACAGCTATAGCCCTGGCAACAATTTATGGTTTATCTATCGCTCTGGATCAGTTAAAAAAGAAAAATCCGCCTGATCCGACAAGCTATCTTCTTAAAAAAGTTACTCCTTTAGCCTATGCCCGGCCGACCGAACCTCTGGCTCAAAATGCTCTCCGTTTTATTTTCGGTCAACCTCAAGAAAACCCGCAAAATTATCGTAAAAAGGCCAAAGAATATGAAAATCTGATTAAGGACAGTAAGAATAAAATGGGGAAATATGGGGCAGAACTTATAACAAACGGTGGAGTATATCTTACCCATTGCCATTCCTCAACCGTTACTGGCATGATTATTAATGCCCATAAACAAGGCAGGAAATTTTCCTTAATAGCCACTGAAACCAGACCTCTTTTTCAGGGAAGAACAACTGTTAGTGAACTGCTCAAAGAAAACATCGATACCACCATGATTTTAGATGATGTTGCTGTATCGCTGCTTTTAGATAATATAAAAAACATTTCAGCTGTCTTTATCGGAGCTGATCTTTTGTCAGAAAAAGGCTTTGTCAATAAAGTCGGAAGCAGAGGAATTGCATATGCCGCCCGCCAGAGCCAAATTCCTATTTTTTGCCTTAGTATTCTCTTAAAATATGATCCCCGCCCTTTCAATCATTCACTTCTTGAAACAAGAGATGGTTCTGAAATCTGGCCGCAAGCTCCAACAGGTTTAAAATTTTACGCTCCTGCCTTTGACTATATCCCCTATGATGACAATATTACCTTCGTCACAGAATCCGGATTACTTCAAGGTCAGCAACTAAAATCAAAAGCCCTCGACCTCTACCCATTCCTCAAATCTTAATTTCTTTTATCCTCCCACAACACACCAATCACCACCACATATATCTTGACATTTCATTAATCCCCTGTTATATTATCCCTATCCCCCCCTAGGGGATATATATGACACCCAAAAATCAAGTCGTCAAGAGATTAAAAATAGCAGAAGGACACCTCCGCAAAGTAACCTCAATGATGGAAAATGACGTCTATTGCATTGATGTTCTCCATCAGTCTCAAGCCGTCCAAGCGGCTCTGAAAGAAATCGATAATCTTATTCTTCAAAATCACTTGAATACCTGTGTTGCTGATTCTATAAAAAAGGGAAAATCTAAAGAAGTTATTAAAGAAATTATGAGCGTTTTTAAAAGAGGAAGAATTTAAAAAAATGTCGCTTGACCAAATTATCACATTATTAATGGGAACTATTGCCATCGCCTTCACTTACTGGTTTTTTTTCGGAAAAAAGGAAGAACTGGCTCAGGTTTCCGGTTCAAGCATTAATATCAGGGTAGATGCCGGCTATTCTCCTTCAAATATCGTTATCAAAAAAGACACTTCTGTTACTCTGAACATCTTAAGATCTGACTCAAGCGATTGCCTGGAAGAAATTATTTTACCCGAATGGAATATTAAGAAATTTCTTCCGCTTAATAAAAAAATCAGTATAAGTATTGAACCGAAAAAAGAAGGAGTTTATCCCTTTCACTGTGGCATGAACATGTTCCACGGAAAAATAATTGTTAAATAAAATGATTAAATCCTCCCAAAACCCGAAATCTGAAAACCGTGTACTGGATATAACAGGAATGAACTGTGTTTCCTGCGTCAAGTTGATTGAACGGGCTCTTAAAAAAGTCCCCGGAGTAATTGAAGTATCCGCCAATCTGGCCACCAATCAGGCATATCTTAAAACCGAAAAAGACTTGGATATGAATTTGGCTAAAAAAGAAGTTGAGGCAGTCGGTTACGGCATCAAAGAAAAATCAGATAAAGAAGAAGATCCTTCAATTATTGAAATGGAAAAAGCCCGTCAAAGAATGTGGCTTGCTTGGAGTTTCTCAATTCCTATTGCCCTTTGGATGCTCTGGGAAATGTTTTTCGGCCCCTGGCCGGATATGTTTATTTATAATTTTGGGATTATTTTGCTTTCTATTATCCCCTTATTTTTCCCGGGGTTGGATACTCTTAAAACAGGCTTCAAAGCTTTAAGCAAAAGAACTGCCAATATGGATACCCTGATTGCTCTTGGCACTACAATCGCCTTCTCGACCGGCCCATTAAACTTCCTCTTTGCCGCCGTAAGTCAGCCGGCAATTGACAATTACGCCGGAGTCGGAGCTATGATCATGGCTTTTCATCTGACCGGCAGATTTATAGAAGCCAAAGCTCGAGGCCGCGCCTCTCAGGCAATCAAACGTTTATTGGAATTGGGAGCTAAAACTGCCACTCTTTTAATTGACGGAGAGGAAAAACAAGTTCCTGTTGAAAATCTTCGTTTAAATAACATAATGATCGTCCGTCCCGGAGAAAAAATCCCTACAGACGGTCTTATAATAGAAGGCCAATCCTCAATTGATGAATCCATGGCCACAGGTGAAAGCCTGCCTGTCGGAAAAAACAAAGGAGATAAAGTACTGGGAGCAACCATAAATCAGGAAGGTCTCTTAAAAATCAAAGTCACCAAAGTAGGTAATGATACCTTTCTCTCACAAGTGATAAAACTGGTAGGAGAGGCTCAAGGCTCCCGCATTCCCATTCAGGAATTTGCCGATCGCATCACTTCCATTTTTGTTCCTGTTATTCTTATGCTGACAATTGCCACTATCACTCTTTGGTTGGCATTTCCGGAATTTCTCTCTTCCCTATCAAATACCTTCCGGCCGGCCATTCCGTGGATGATGAATGAAGGATTTGCTTCTCCCCTCTCCCAGGCTCTTTTTGCTGCCATATCCGTTCTGGTTATTGCCTGTCCCTGCGCTTTGGGTCTTGCTACACCGACTGCCTTAATGGTTGCCTCAGGCATGGGAGCTGAAAACGGCATCCTGATAAGAAAAGGTGCCGCCCTCCAGACCATGAAAGACATCAAAGCTATAATTCTGGACAAAACCGGCACTATAACTAAAGGAAAAGCTACCGTGACTGATGTCATTGCGAGGAGTGAAACGACGAAGCAATCCAGTTCGGGATCGCCACGCTTCGCTCGCGATGACATTTTGCAAATCGCTGCTTCCGCTGAATCCGGCAGCGAGCACCCACTTGGAAAAGCAATTGTTAATAAAGCTAAAGAAAAAAACCTTGCCGTAAGCATTGTCGAGGGATTCAAAGCAATTTCGGGCGGAGGAGTAGCTGCTGAAATTGATAACAAAAAAATCCTCATCGGCACTATAAAATTATTAAATGAAGAAAAAATAAATCTCAAAGGGTTTGCAGAGAAAATAATCGAAAATCTGGAAAGTGAGGGCAAAACAGTCGTTCATATCGCCATTGACCAAAAATATCACGGTTCGATTGCCATCGCCGATACTGTCAAAGAAGATAGCCAAAAAGCCATCTTGGATCTGATAAGTCAGGGATTTGTTGTTTACATGATCACCGGTGATAACCAAAGAACTGCCCAAGCAATTGCCGGGAAAGTCGGTATCCCCAAAGAAAATGTCCTTGCTCATGTTCTTCCTGACCAAAAAGCCCAAAAAGTGAAAGAGTTACAAAAAAAATATCCTGTTGCTTTTGTCGGCGATGGCATTAATGATGCACCTGCTCTTACTCAAGCGGACGTTGGGATTGCTATGGGCACAGGCACGGATATAGCTATCGAATCAGGAGATATAATTTTGGTCCGCGGGGAGCTTTCCCTTCTGGTATCAGCTATAAAACTGTCAAAAGCAGCTTTTACCAAAATCGTCCAAAATCTCTTCTGGGCGTTCTTTTATAATGTAGTGGCCATACCCCTTGCCTTTTTCGGACTGCTCCACCCCGTTGTTGCTGAGATTGCCATGGCCTCAAGCTCCATTACTGTCGTTGGTAACGCCAACCTCCTCCGCCGAACCATAATCAAATCTTCATGAATTTTTAATCTAATTTAGGTTATAATACCCCAAACCTATGAGAATTCTCGTTATTGAAGACGAAAGAAGGTTGGCCAATGTCATCAAAAAAGGTCTGATTGAAGACGGTTTTGCCGTTGATTTAAGTTTTGATGGAGAAGACGGGCAATACTTGGCTGAATCAGAGCCTTACGATTTGATTATCCTGGATCTCATGCTGCCCAAAATTGATGGTCTGACTATTTGCAGAAATTTAAGGAAAAAAAATCTCAAAACCCCGATTCTTATCTTAACCGCCAAAACCACGGTTGAAGAAAAGGTTCAAGGCTTGGATAGCGGTGCTGACGATTATCTTACTAAACCCTTTTCCTTTCTTGAGTTAAGATCTAGAATTCATTCACTTATCAGACGTAGCAAACAGCATCCCTCCCCCATTTTAAAAATTGCCAACCTTATCGTCGACCCTCTTAAACATTCAGTTACAAGAAATAATCAACCTGTTAATTTAACTCCTAAAGAATTTGCTATTCTGGAATTATTGCTTCGTCATAAAAACGAAGTCGTCTCGCGTACAATGATTCTGGAACATGTCTGGGATTACAATTTTGAAGGAATGAGTAATGTCGTTGATGTCTTTGTCGCTGCTTTAAGAAAAAAAATAGATCATAAAGCCAAAGTCAAACTGATTCATACCCTGCATGGCGTCGGTTACAAAATCTCAAATAATTTTAAATAAAATTATTTGCCCCTCGAAGCTTTAGCGAAGTGGGGCTTAACATATTATGAACTTTCATTCCATCCGCTTCCGCCTGACTTTTTGGTACAGCCTTACCTTTTTTCTCGGCCTTTTATTGGCCTTTGCTTCATTTTATCTGATAACGAACCGCGTTCTTTTTAAACAAACTGATTCCTCCCTGATCGATCACGGACAAAAAGTCGTTGAAGTCGTCTCCCGTAAACCTGACAGCATCAATGAAATTCAATCCCAAAGATCTTTTATCAACGAATTTTCAGAAATACCCGGCATGTTGGTTACCATTTTGGACAACAAAAGCCAGGTTGTTTCCTCATCAATGATGTGCTGCTATGATCAAAAGATTTTTGAAAGTCTCTTCCAACAGGCAATTGCCAAAAAAGAGTTTCTAATAACCAACCAGGCAATTTCGGGTGAAAATATGCGTTTTTTTGTCTCTCCGGTTTATTCCCAAAATTTATTTTTAGGAGTTGTTCTTGTCAGCCATCCTATTGATATTATTCAAAAATCATTAAATTCCATTTTAATTATTCTTGCTGTAATCTCTGTTTTACTTCTTATCCCCACAGTTATAGGCGGCTATCTGTTATCCAAAAAGGCTTTGTTGCCAATTAGTGATTTATCAGAAAAGTTAAAATTTATAACCACGGAAAATCTCCATCAAAAAGTAGCCGATCCACATTCAAGTGATGAAATAGAAAAACTTATACAAAGTTTCAATCTTCTCCTTGACCGCTTAAGTTTAGCTTTCAAAAGAGAAAGACAGTTTATCGGTGATATCGCCCACGAATTAAAAACTCCTTTATCAATTATGAGCGGCAACATTGAATTGGCTTTATCAAAATATCACCCGCCAAAAGAATACCAAAAAGTTTTAAAAGAAACTGCGATTGACGCAAATAACATGTCCCGGACATTAAATAACATATTAGATTTGGCTTGGAGCCAGGCGGATAATTTCAAAATTAATCTGAAAACTTTTAATCTTTCAAAAATCCTTGAAGATCTTAATGAAATTGCCGCAAGTTTAGCCCGCCCGAAAAAAATAACTGTCAAATCATCCCTGGTAAAAAATCTCTTTGTCTCCGGCCACCCCGATAAACTGATAAGAAGCATTCTCAATATCATTGATAACGCCGTCAAATATTCTCCGGCAAAAACTACCATTACTATTTCTCTAAGCAAAAAAGGGCAAAATGCTCACCTTGAAATCAAAGATCAGGGAAAAGGTATTACTCAAAAAGATCTGCCTCATATTTTTGACAGGTTTTACCGTGCAGATAGTGTCAAAAATATCGAAGGCTCTGGTCTGGGATTGGCAATTGCTGAAGGGATAATTAACGCCCATCAGGGACATCTCCATGTTGATAGTACCCCCGGTAAAGGAACAAGAATAACTATTACTCTCCCCTTAACCAAACATAACCGCTAACAACAAAATCTCCCTTTTCTTCATAATATCTTCATCTTGATTGCTGTATTTTCAGGATATGAATTGTCATGGAAATCACACTCAAAACGATACTGTCCATAAAAATAGAACCCCTAAATGGCTATTATTATGCGTTTTGGGAATGTTTGGTGTTTTCATCGCGGTTACTGTTTTTAAATTATCGCTTTCCAGTCTGCTTTATTATGGATTTTTTCTTCTCTGTCCCCTAATGCATATCTTCATGATGAAAAACCATAGAGATCATAAATGAACAAAATTGTTTATATCACTCTTCTTTCTCTTTTTCTTGGCGGCTGGCTTTATATCTATAAAATTCACCGGATTCCAACTGAAATTAAATATACTGATATTACCAGTAATCAATTAAAAACCATGCTGCAGAAGAAAGATTTTTATTTCGTTAATGTCCATGTTCCATATGAAGGCGAAATTGAAAAAACCGATGCTTTTATCCCTTACAATGAAATTGAAAAAAATCTGGAAAAACTACCGAAGGACAAAAATGCTAAAATCGTCCTCTATTGCCGGAGCGGCCGGATGAGTACCATTGCAGCCAAACGTTTGACGGAACTGGGCTACACCAATATTGGCAATCTCCTTCTTGGTATGCACGACTGGCAATCCAAAGGCTACTCTCTTTTGAAAAATTAATATTTTATACTTGTTTTATGGATCAGGTTATCACCACAGGTCATCTGACTTGCCCAAAGTGCGGTAAAATTCAATCGGCGGAAATGCCCGTCAATGCCTGTCAGCATTTCTATAAATGTCAAAGTTGTGAAGAAATACTAAAACCCAAACCGGGTGACTGCTGCGTATTTTGCTCCTACGCCGATACCAGATGCCCACCTCAACAAATGAAAATGAAATGAGTGCTGGACAAAATATTCGTCAATAAATATTCCCGCGGAAATCAATTTCATGGATATAAATCATTTCTGAAGTTGGATCTATCTCATATATCACTCTGATATTCCCCACCCGTAATCGATATGTCCTTTTGGTTGTTGTCAATTTCTTTATATCAAGATTGGTTTGTGATGGAGTTGTCTTTATTAGTTCAATTTTTGAAAGAACCCGTTCTGCTTCTTTCTGGGGAAGTTTTCGCAAAAACTTTACCGCCCTCGGATGGTAAATTAGCTTCATGATTGACCGCGAATATGTTTCTTTACTTCTTCATGAGATACCCATTTGATTTGGTTTTTATCCTGTCTCTCATATTCCTCGGCACGAAGTGACAAATAATAATCCTCAAGCGCTTCCATCATTTCCTGATACTTCTCTAAAGAAAGTATCACCCCTTGTGGAACGCTTCTGTGAAAAAGATAAACAGGGGCCTCTTTCACTTTCTTCAGAACCTCCTTTGTTTTAAATCGGAGTTCGGAAATGGTACTGATTGTCTGCTGATTTATCATAATTTATAACATAAATATAACATAAATATAACAATTGTCAACCTAAAAAATATCTGTGAAAAAGTTTCTTAATGTCTAAAGTATTCTTTAGCCAACGATATCTGGTTCTTTAATCTCACAATTTTCCTTTATCCATTCTAAATCAAATTCGTTCGGATCTTTTGGTTCTAATATTCCATTGATTTCCAAAAATATCTGTTCTCCACTTGCAATGCCATTTTTAAGCATTGAACTTTTTTGATCTACCCACATATCTGGACAAACTCTTAATTTTCCAGTATCTTTATTCCTTTCAATGAATTTGAAAGTGGAGAGGACTTGGGTGAATATTATGTCGATATTTTCGTCATCAGGATAAGCAGGACTTGAAAACTCCAATGTTCCTACTAAGTCATCTTTTTTTAAAAAAACGTTAATTTTCCAATATTGATCTACTAAACCTTCGAAACTACTTTCAGCCTGACCTTTTATCCATAAAGATGAAACATTAGAGATAGGATTATTTCTTTCTTCCGTAATGTTATAAAAACCGCTAGACTCCTTTCTACTTTTGATAAAATCCTGAAAAGGGACATCTGCCCGCTGTATATCAGCACTCAACCTGTATTTTGGACTGTATAATCCTTTTCCTAACTTTACAGTTTCTCCCTCAAAAACTCGTGGATTTAATACTGACGATTGCCAGTCCGGCGGATACCTAAAAGTATAATTAAAGCGACTGTCATTATATAATTTCCAATCTTCAGTCGGATCTTTGATAAGTTTTGATTCTTGTTGCTGAGGGAGAAAGACTTGGGTTGGTTGGGGTTGGAGAGATATATTTTTTGAATTTTGAATTCTAATTAAATAATAGCCGGCGCCAAACACTTCAGCAATTATCAGTAATATGAGACCAATTAAAATGAATTTGGATGATTTTTGCGAAGGAACTTCTGGAGGTGGAGTTGTAGAAGATGATTGAGGATCAGTTTGAGGTTGGGGTAAATCGATGGAAGAAGGATTTTGATTATTTTGATTTAGTAGCATTAGAATTAGTTTATGAAACATTAGTATAATTGGTGAAAGGAATCTTATGTTTGATTTTATCAAAAAAATGTTTTCATCTGAAGGAAAAGTCAAAGATCCGGTTTGCGGTATGACCGTCGATCCCCAAAACTCTAAATTTAAAAGTGAATTTAAGGGAACTACTTATTATTTTTGTTCGGAACATTGCAAATCCCAGTTCGACCAGAACCCGGAACAATTTATTAATTTGTAAATATAGCCGACGACATCGTCTCTGTCAAAACAATGAAATTAACATGATGCGCCAGTGGCAACTATTGTTTTCTCGCTCTAACCCACTTCCAGAAGTCTTTGGGAGAGCCAATTTTCATTGGTTTCAAAGTTTTCCTGACGTTAGAAGTTAATATATGTATTTTATCCAAAGATACCAGGAAATCTGATCCGCATAACAAAGCTGCCGCTAATATAGGAGCATCATTTGGATCGGGAGAAACTTGAATGAATTTCTCAATTACCTTTTCGGATGGATTCTTTACAAGATAGACGATTTCTGTTGTCAAAAGTTCACTTAGTTGGTTTGGATTGATTTTCAATTTATCCAGATGATCGGCAGCCTCCTCTATTGCATAGAAACAGGTAACAAGTTTAAGTTTTTTGGCGGAAGCCGCCGCGAAGAGTTTTCTTGATCCGCCCGTTGAAGAGAAAAGTCCGGAAAGAATTACCGAGGTATCAAGGAAGATTTTTAATAGTTTCATCTATTTGTTTTTGTTCTTTTTCTGATAATTGATCGTCGGCAATAAAGCTTTCCAATTGCTTCCGGCTGAAAATCCGGCGCCTCCATTTAGGCATTGAGATTGGTTTCAGTTCAGCCAACGGTTTTGATCTGTAAAGAAGTATCATCGATTGTCCCCTCTCGAGTGTGGCTTTAACCTGCAGGAAATTCTCGCGTAATTCCTTGGTAGAAATTGTTTGTGCCGTCATAATTAAAGATTATCTTAAGATTATCTTTTTGTCAAGAATAGCAGGTAGTCATTCTAAATTAAGCCCCGATTTTCCAGACACCTTTTTCCCGCTAAATTCACGCGATTTTGTCAATTTCCCGTGAATTTAACCCATTTTATGTTCCTAATTCACGCTATTTATGCTCTATCCTTCGTCTTAATAAAATCTTAATGATTCGCCTGTTAAGATTTTTCTTATTGTGAAAAAAACATTGATCCCCATTAACGGCATGCATTGCCGTTCCTGCGAGCTTCTTATTGAAGGAGAACTTTGTTCAATAGACGGTGTTAAAAAAGTAGAAGTCAGCCAAAAAAAAGGCACTGCCGAAATATCTTACGAAGGAAATCTTAATTATGAAGCCGTCAACCAGACTGTGGAAAATGCAGGCTATTCTATAGATTTGGCCCAAAAAAAGCCTTTTTTGACCAAAAACTTTAATGTTTATCAGGATATTTTTATTTTTCTTTTTATTATTTTCTTGGGTTACATTCTCCTGGATATTTTCGATTTGAAAATCACTCTGCCTGCTGTTGCCAACCATCCTTCCAGTTTGTTTGTCGTTCTCCTTATTGGTTTAACTGCCGGCTTTTCTACCTGCATGGCTTTAATTGGCGGGCTGATACTGGGAGTTTCTGCCCGTTTTGCCGAAAAACACCCCCTTGCCTCCCCGCTTGAGAAATTTTCTCCGCATCTCTTTTTTAATGCCGGAAGGATTATCTCTTATATAGTCTTTGGCGCAATAATCGGCATGATTGGTTCTTTTTTCCAGCTTTCGGGTTTCAATTTAGGCATTCTGACAGTTTTCGTAAGTTTGGTCATGCTTTTAATGGGTATTCAGTTAACAGGTCTTTCTCCCCGTCTGGAAGACTTCAAAATTACCCTGCCGGCCAATTTAGGCAGGTTTCTAGGGATTAATCAGAAAAAGGATAACGAATACAGCAATAAAAATGCTGCTTTTATGGGTGCACTCACCTTCTTTTTGCCCTGCGGCTTTACTCAGGCGATGCAGCTGTATGCTATGACGACAGGTAATCCTCTTTCAGGAGCTCTGATTATGGGAATATTTGCCCTCGGCACCGCCCCGGGGCTTCTTGGAATCGGCGGATTGACATCAATAGTCAAAGGCACTTTTGCCCAAAGTTTTTTCCGCATTGCCGGAATAGTAGTCATATTATTAAGCATTTTTAATCTAAATAATGGCTTAAATTTAACCGGTTTTAATCCGCGCTATTTTAATTTTCAGAGTGCTGTTAATGTCCTGGCGGCAGCTGATTCTGCCGTTAAATTGGAAAACGGCCAGCAGGTTATCCGCATGATACAGGACTCCCGGGGTTATAGACCAAATTCTTTTACGGTAAAAAAAGACATTCCGGTCCGCTGGATTATTGACTCCAAAGATCCCAATACCTGTGCCGCCAGTATAGTTTCCGACAAACTGAGAGTAAACAAGCTTCTCCATCCGGGAGAAAATATTATCGAATTTACGCCCAAAGATGAAGGAATCATCCGTTTCACCTGCAGTATGGGCATGTTTTCCGGCTCAATCTCGGTTGTCCAAGATGGAACTCAAATTACCCAAACTGCTACTCCCGATAATCAGCAGATACAAAATCCGCCATCTGCCGGATCTTGCGGCAGCGGTGGCGGCTGCGGTTGCGGCGCAGGAGCCAAAACACAACAAAAAACCACTCAAGCTAATCCTGTTACAGCCAAGGTCATCAATGAAAAACAGATTATTAAAACTGTCTATACATCTGATTTGGATATTAACCCCAATACATTCACTGTCAAAGCCGGAATACCTGTCCGCATGGAAATTGATGTCAAGGATAACGGTTCTGGATGCATGGGCACAATAGTCGTCCCTAGTCTTGCCGATGAACCCCAAGTCCTAAAAAAGGGACAAAAAATAGTTTTTGAGTTTACTCCCGAAACTCCCGGCGA
>Ga0154753_144_pt1 | contig 13697 bp, 17 predicted proteins | sample Rifle2008BG16ft_FD_105761 | JGI IMG/M metagenome (GOLD analysis project Ga0154753, IMG submission 105761) | Candidatus Gottesmanbacteria bacterium RBG_16_37_8 | reverse complement strand
TTCGTAGATTCCGGCGGCAGAAAAGTTGCCTTGCGCTTTGATCAGACAGTCCCAACCTGCAGGGTTATTGCCCAATATCCTGATAAAATCAGTCTTCCCTTCAAACGCTACCAGATCCAGACTGTTTGGAGAGCGGAAAAACCGCAAAAAGGACGCTACCGGGAATTTCTCCAGTGTGATGCTGATATTTTCGGTGTTGATGACAGAACTGCCGATGCCGAAACAATAGCTTTAACTATCGATATTTATAAAAATCTCGGTTTTAAAAAACCGCTGGCGTTGATCAACGACCGGGATCTATATGAAAATATTCCTTATAAAGCCATAGTAGCTATCGATAAACTGACTAAAACAGGTTCCCAGGCAGTTTTAAAAGAACTGGAGACCAAAGGATATTCACCAAATGAAGCCCAAAAACTTCTGGACAAAGTCAAAAACAATAAACCCAATGACAATCTTAACTATATATTTTCTTTCCTTGATAATTACGGTCTGAAAGATAACTACCGCTTTACTCCGACTCTGGCCCGCTCCTTTTCCTACTCCAACGGAACTATCTGGGAAATTATAGTTGAAGAATTTGAGGGCGGATCGCTGGCCGGTTGTGAAAGATTTGACAGCTTGGTATCCCGCTTTTCTAAAAGAAGAGTTCCCGGAGTCGGATTTGCTGTCGGCTTTGACCGGACAATTCTGGCTATGGAAGAAATGGGCCTTTTCCCTAATCTGACAACTTATACTAAAGTTCTGACCACAATTTTCAATAAAGAGCTTATTTCCTTCTCTCAAAAAATCAGCAAATTGTTAAGATCAAATGGAATTAATACCGAACTTTACCCTGATCCGACGGACAAACTGGATAAACAGCTGAAATATGCTGATAAAAAAGGAATTCCCTTTGTAGTTATCATCGGCCCCGACGAAGCTGAAAAAAATCTGGTTACGCTTAGAAATATGAAAACGAAACAGCAAAAAATGGTTGCTTTGGATAAAATAATAACCGAGCTATCCGGAGGTGTCTAGCTTGTTCACCCGGGGGGTGTACAATTCTTTTAATCTTAATTTTTAATTAATATTTAAAATGATATTATGTCTGCCCACCAAAAAGGCATTCTAGCCTTGATTGTAGCCAATATCATCTGGGGAGCCGCCTCTCCTATTTTCAAATTCGCCCTCCAGAATATCTCCCCGTTTACCCTGGCTTTCATCAGATTTTATGGAGCAGCACTTATTCTTTTACCTCTGGCCTATCCCTACCTTAAAATTCATAAAAAAGATTATCTGAAAATCTTTTGGTTGTCATTTTTCGGAGTAACTGTTAATATCTCCTTCTTTTTTTTAGGATTAAAATATGCCCCTTCAATTAATGCTCCGATCATTGCCTCCTCCGGTCCTATTTTTATCTATCTTTTCTCTATATTTCTCCTGAAAGAAAAACCGCATTTCAAAGTTCTGCTGGGACTTATTGTCAGTTTAATTGGTGTGTTTGTAATAATTGGCCAACCATTCCTGGAAGGGAACATCGACGGTCAGCTTATCGGTAATCTGTTCCTCATATTAGCAACACTAGGCAGTGTCGGGCATATCATCATCAGTAAAGAAATCGTTCATAATTATCAGGCTACCACCATCGCTTTTTGGTCATTTTTGATAGGAACGATTACCTTTTTACCGTTCTTTATCTGGGAAATAATGGCTGGCAATAATAATTACGCTTTGGATCACCGGGGTGTTATCGGAATTGTCTTCGGTATCTTTTTATCATCTGCCTTGGCTTATACTCTCTTTGAATATGGAATTAAATACATTAACGCTCAAGATGTAGGCATTTTTACTTATATTGATCCGCTGGCAGCCATACTGATTGCCGCACCTCTTCTCGGAGAACATATTACCTCTATTTATCTTTTAGGGGCTATCTTGGTATTTGGAGGCATCTTTATTGCCGAAGGCCGGCTCCATTATCACCCTTTCCACCGCTTCAAAAGTTGAAATTAATTGTAATGTACCTTTATACTTTTATTAATGCTCGGAAATGTATCCCTATTTCTTTTTGCCCTTTTAACCCTTTGGCTTGGAGCCGGAATTATAGTTTACTCTCTTGATAAAATTTCCAAACAGCTGGAAATCTCCGCCTTCGCTGTTTCATTTTTCATCCTCGGACTTTTAACCAGTCTGCCTGAACTGTCAGTAGGAATTAACTCCATCTTGGAGAACCGCCCGGAGATATTCGTCGGCGATCTGATCGGCGGATCTCTGACTCTTTTTATCTTTGTAATTCCGCTATTGGCAATTCTTTCAAAGAGAATTACCTTAAGCCATCAAATGTCGACTTTAAAATTAATTTTCTCCCTTTATGTTGTCGGACTTCCCGCCATCCTTATTATCGATAATAATCTGACCATTCCCGAAAGCCTCCTGTTAATATTTGTATATTTTGTACTTTTTTACAATATGGAAAAAAGAAAGGGAATCCTGGATCATTTAAAAAATAATATCTTAGTTGCCAAAAAGCATAATTTATTTGAATTTACTAAAATTATCGCCGGTGCTTTTGTTGTATTTATGTCCAGCTCTATTCTGGTTGAAAAAACTATCTATTTCTCTCAAGTTTTTAAAATAACTCCCTACTTAATCAGTCTTTTGGTCTTATCCTTAGGAACAAATCTGCCTGAAATATCAATTGCTTTAAGAAGCGTTGTTTCGGGTAACAAGCAGATTGCCTTTGGAAATTATCTTGGATCTGCAGCTACAAATACACTCCTTATGGGAATATTGACTATATTTAACCGCAAACCAATTTTTTTAGAAAATCATTTCCTTTTAACTTTTCTATTTATGGCAACCGGGCTTTTCCTTTTTTATTATTTCACCAGATCTAAAAATGATATCTCCAGAAATGAAGGAGTTATTCTGATTTTCTTATATCTGGTCTTTTTAGCAGTTGAACTGATTTAAATATTTTTCACTTTTCAAAATTAGAAAAATCAAGTATAATTACCTTTTCGATAATAAAATCAATATGAAATCAGATATCCACCCGAAGTGGTATATAGATGCGCAAATTATTTGTGCCTGCGGAAATATGTTTAAAGTAGGCTCAACTAAACCTCAAATAAAAGTTGAGGTCTGTCATAAATGCCATCCCTTTTTTACCGGGGAAATGAAATTTTTAGACACATTAGGAAGGGTCGAGAAATTCCAGAAAAGACAAAAAGAGGCGGCAGTAACTTTAAAAATTCTCAAGGAAAAGAAAAAGAAGAAAGCAGAGGAAGCAACTCTCAAGCGCCAGCCAAAGACACTCCGGGAAATGCTTTTAGGCAGTTAGAAACCTTCATTTTATATTATTTCCATGAATAATAATATTGCCATATTGGAGATCCGCGCAGGAACAGGCGGAGATGAGGCAAAAATTTGGGCTGCTGATCTTTTAAGAATGTATTTAAGATTTGCCCAAATTAAAGGTTTTAATACCCAAATTTTAGCTGAAAATATCATCAGAATCCAAGGCAGTGATGCCTATAAAATCTTCCTATCCGAAACCGGTGTTCATCGGGTGCAAAGAATTCCCAAAACAGAAAGATACGGCCGGATCCACACTTCAACTGCAACAGTGGCAGTTATTCCTGAAATAGCTGAAACTCAAATATATATCAATCCCCATGATCTGGAATGGGATTTCTACCGGTCAGGAGGCAAAGGCGGCCAAAATGTCAATAAAGTTTCAACTGCTGTAAGGTTGAAGCATATTCCGACATCCATTATCGTCACAGCACAAACGGAAAGGTTTCAGGAACAAAATAGAAGAATTGCCCTTTCCCTGTTAAGATCTAAACTCTGGGAAATCGAAGAAGAAGAAAAGACAAATACTTTGGGAAATGCCAGATCGCAAATAGGCCGTGGTATGAGGGCAGAAAAAATCAGGACCTATAATTTTCCCCAAAACCGCCTCACAGACCATCGTCTAAATAAGAGCTGGCATAATCTGGAAGATATGATGGAAGGAAAAATCGATAAAATGGTTAATGAATTATCTGCAAAGCTTACTTCCTATTAAATTTATTCTCCGCTTGTTTCACCCATTATTACCTCTAAAGTATCATTTTTACCGTCACGCCAAATTTCAACGTTTACTTTATCGCCGATTTTTTTACCGGCGATTATTTTAGCCAGACCGCTGTTATCTTCTGTCACTTTCTGTCCGTCAATCTTTGTAATAACATCCTCAGCTGCAATTCCCGCCTGATCAGCCGGTGAATCCGCAACGACTTCCTGTACGTATGCACCCTCGGGAATTTCATTCATTATTGAAAGATCTTTGGAAATCATTCTGTATCTTACTCCTAAAAACGGTCTTTCAAATTTACCGCCGCTTTTATTAAATTCATTGAGTAATTCCTTGACTATATCGATCGGCAAAGCAAAACTGATGTTTTGGGCATCAGATGAAACAGCAATATTTACTCCGATAACCTGACCGGAAGAATTTAAAAGCGGACCTCCCGAATTACCGGGATTAATAGCCGCATCAGTCTGAATAACATCATCTAGTCTTTCCACATAGCCTTCAAACGGACTGCCTGCCGTAATGCCGCGGCCTAAGCCTGATATGACTCCTACCGTCACTGTATTTCTAAATTCTCCTAAAGCCGTACCAATGGCAATAGCCATCTGCCCGACTTTTAACTTGGAGGAGTCACCCAACTCAACAGGCTTTAGTCCCTGTCCGTTCCCCTGTGGATTTATTTTAATTATCGCCAAATCATTTGACGGATCACGATAAATCTTCTCTATCTGATATTCTTTATCATCTTTAGTGATAACCCGGTATTTCACACCGGAGTCGGAAACAACATGTTTATTGGTTACAATTAGACCGTCCTTGGAAACAATAAATCCTGTACCTATGTCCTGAACAGTTGGCTGTTCCTGCCCCTGCCTTGGCGTTTGCCCGAAAACTCCAAAGGGGTCAAAAGGATCGATTTCAAATATTCTGCCGATTTTTCTTGTCCTTATTACTGAGATAGTCACCACCGAAGAGGATGTATCCTCTACAACCTTAGTGATTACCGATTCTTCGCTGACTATTTTCAATTTTTCTCCGCTCTTTACAACACTGTTATTTTTAGGGGTAAATAATCCTTTAAGATTGGAAAAATTAAAGTTCAGTTGATTGGTTGAAGAACCAATCAGTATGAGTACTACAAATAGACCGACCAGAACAAGAATTCTTTTCATAGGATATTAAAAGTGAAAAATATTATATCACTCTTATTTTTTTTCATAAAGAATGTCGACTGCTTTTTCTAACTGAAAATCCCGATCCGGATTGCTTTCCTCATTGGTAACTTCTACATCCGGTTTTATCCCATCTCCGTTCAAATTACTATTATCAGGCAATAACCATTTAGCTGTAGTAATATGGATACCTGCTCCCTCAGGCAAATCCTGGGCTTCCTGAATAGTTCCTTTGCCAAAAGAAGTTTCACCGACCAAGGGAATATTTTTTCTGACTTTCAATGTCCCTGCCACAATTTCTGATGCGGAGGCACTCCCCTTATTCATCAATGCAACCATCGGTATATCAGTCAATTTGCCCTGCCTGTTTACTTTATAGGTTTTTTTCGTTCCATCAGCATTCTCCTGCATGACAACGGTCCCGTCTTTTATAAATTCCGAGGCAATATATACAGAACCTGCTAAATAACCACCCGGATTATTTCTGACATCAAATACCAAACCCAGAATTTTACTCTCCGGTAATTTGGACTTGCTGTCAACAACTTCATTGACAATTTTAGTCCATTCTGCATTGGTATTATCCCCAAATCTGGCTAATTTCAGATAATAAACTGTAAGACAATTCGGACAATCAGAATCCTTCCTGACGCATTGCGGTTGATCACTGTTTTTAACCGATTGGCAATCCACTGTTATCTTCTCCCACTCAACAGATGCAACCTTTATCTCGTCTCTTAATACTTCCACTTCCCGACTTTTTTCTTCATCCTTTCGAATAATTGTTAACATCACCTTGCTTCCCTTCGGACCTCTGATTTTGGCAACAGCCTCAGGCAAAGTCCAATTAAAAGTATCTTTTCCGTCAACTTTGACTATCCAATCGCCGGCAGAAAGTCCTGCAGTTTCTGCAGGTGATTTTTTCAAAGGAGCAATAACCACTATTTTTTTATCTTTAACTCCTAATTGCGCTCCGATACCCTCAAATTTTCCTCCCAAATCATCCTTGGCTTCTTTATTTTGAGAAGGTGTAAGAAATACCGTATAAGGATCGTCTAATGAAGCTACCATTCCCGAAATGGCACCATAAATCATTTTTTGCGGTTCCAAAGCTGACTTGTCCAGGTAATTGGAGTAGAGTCTATCCCAAACATCCCAGAAAAGTGAAAAATCAAGTCCTTTCTGATTTGTTCTATCTTTATCGGAAATTGCTGCAGATTTAACAGATACCACTCTTTGGTCTTTTTTTCCCAGGTTAAATCCGCTGCCGAATGCTAAAATTACAATTGTAAATAATATCAACAAATTTCTGATTTTCCGCATAGATCAGTCTTCTAAAATAATTACTTCCTTCTCTGCCGGTCTTAACCATACCGACTTACCATCAGCTTTTGCCAATTCTTTGTATGAATCATCAGATATTACCAAACAAGGAAAATTTCCCTCCTCATCTGCACCCAAAGTAATTACCCCAAGAGCATCTAATGTGTCTAACTTAGCCATAAGTTCCGCTGTTACTTTCTTTATTAGAACCAGACGGTTTTCAACCTCTATGCCGAAATCAAAAAATGAACTTTTTTCATCAGGAATGCGCATTAACTTAGCAACCTGACTCTCACCTTTGCCTTTCAGAGCTGAAATCCTTTCACCTTTTATTTCCAGCTCCAATAAATTTTTTTCAATACTTTTTACTCTGCCTTTAACCGGAACTGTAACTTTAATTGTCTGTTTGCCTTCTTTTATAATAGTTACTGTTCCCTTTTTTAAATCAACTTCCTTAATATTTCCTGAAATCGGACTTCTGACAGAAAGTAAAGTTACTAATGACTTTTTTTCTGCTAAAAGCTCACCTTCGGAGACTTTTTCAGTTGGTCTTTTTTTTAAAAATTTAAATATATCCCCTGTTTTTACTTTTAAAATTTCAGACAGGTTTATTTCAACTTCATTTGATTCTTCACCTATTATTGAAACAGCACCACCCTTTTCAATCTCGTCACCCACATCAACTAATATTTTGCCGCTGTTATTGAGGAAAATTTTGACAACCGTCTTCATGAGTTATAAATTCAACTTAAGCTGGTCTGACTAAAAATGGAAGGAGCGCCATATATCTGGCTTGTTTTACTGACCTTGACAGTCTTACCTGATGCTTTTGACATACTCCTGTATAAGTTCTGGGTATAATTTTTCCCCGCTCTGAAACATAATGCTTCAAATTATCGGTATCCTTATAATCAGGTTCTCCCTTAATCTTACAGAAAGGACAATCCTTAATTTTAATTATTCTTCTTTTTATTCTTCTGACAGGTTTACGTTTGGCCATATTATTTTAACTTTATAAACTTCGAACTTCTAACTTAAAATGGAATATCGTCAGGAGTTATATCCTCGGATGGTGATTTCTCAACAGCTGTTTTTACTTCTTCGTCTTCTTTAACGGAAGTTTTTTTCTGTTTTTTCTTTTTATCGTCAGCTGGAATAGCTTTGACCTGACTTACAGATACCGCAACTGCTTCCTGACCGGCAATTTCTGCGTTTGCTTCACTTGGTTCTGCTTTTATTTCAGAAATCTGAGGAGAAACAACTGCTTCGCCCTCTTCTTTATAGATTTTTTTGGAGTCAAGAATAATCATATCGTCAATTACAATCTCTGTTGTAGTCCTCTGATTGCCGTCCTGTCCTGTCCAACTGTGAGTGGCCAGCCTTCCTTCAACATATACTTTTCTGCCTTTTGATAGAAGCTGAGAACAAAGTTCTGCTAATTTATTCCAGGAAACAATGCGGTGAAATTCCGTTTCCTCTTTGGTTTCCCCGGTTTGGGTTGTCCACTGTCTGTTGGTAGCCAGTCCAAAGGTACAAACTGCAGTTCCTGCCGGTGTATACCTAAGTTCCGGATCACGGGTTAAATTTCCGATAAGTATTACTTTATTTAAAGATCTTACTGACATTATTTCTTACTCCTTTTTGTCTTAACTTTTATTATTTTACTTTCTTTCTTGATCTCTTTTTTTTCAGTTATTTTTTTATCGGAAACATGTTTTTGAGTTTGCTTTTTCAGAATTAAAAAACGGAGAATATTATCCTCCAAAGTCAACTTTTGTGAAATTGCAGCTATTTCCGCAGATTGTATATTTAGATTCAACAAATGATAATTTCCCTCTTGTTCTTTTTTTATTCTGTAGGCAAGCTGTTTTTTGCCTAAGGATTCTTTTTTTATGATTTTGCCCTTGTCACCGATATGTTTGGCAATTCTATCAAACAGCTTTGACTCTTCAGAGTCACTAAGTGACGGCTTGTTAATCAGCATTATTTCGTATAAATTATCCATTGAGGTAGTAGTATATCATATCTTTTTTAAATAAAATATATGTCCAAAAGTATTATTTCAAAAATATTATTTTTGATTTCCCTTTCTCTAATCACCGCTGGGCTTGTTTTAATTTATAGTCAGATCAGTCAGGAAAAATTCAAATTAATCTCGCCAGTAAGTCAGGAAAAAGATACCAAAGCAAAAATTCTGGATAAATATACCATTGAAAATCTTAAATTAAAAAAATTTCCGGCCGGAAAAATAATCCTCAATGAAATATTGGATGATAATGATAATTTTTCTTCACGTCTTTTTTATTTTTACGATAACGACGCCACGGTCAGTGGTCTTATTAATATTCCTAAAATAAGCAAACCTCAAGGCATTATCATTCTTTTAAGAGGATATGTTGATCAGGAAGTTTATCAGACCGGAATCGGTACTAAAAGAATGGGAGAGTTTCTGTCAGAAAACGGTTTTATAACTCTCTCTCCCGATTTCTTAGGTTACGGCAAATCCTCATCCCCTTCAGTCTATCCCTTAGAGGAAAGGTTTCAGACTTACACAACAGCTCTTTCCCTACTTGCTTCACTTCCTAATTTACCCGAAGCTCTTATAGAGAAAATACCTTCAATTCCTTCAGATTTCACTGCAGACAATATCGGACTGTTTGGCCATTCCAACGGCGGACATATTACTCTAACTGTTCTGGAAATTACCGGACAAAATTACCCGACAGTTCTCTGGGCACCGGTATCAAAACCCTTTCCCTACTCTATTTTGTATTATACTGACGAATTTGAAGATAAAGGCAAATCCTTAAGAAAATTGGTTGCTGATTTCGAAAAAGATTATCAAAGTTACCTTTATTCAATTGATGAATATTTTGATTATATTAATGCTCCTCTCCAAATCCACCAGGGAAAAGCGGATCAGGAAGTACCCGTCTGGTGGTCAGATGAACTGGTAGAAATACTTAAAGAAAAAAACAAAAAAGTAGAGTACTTTACTTACCTCAATGAAGACCATAATTTCAATCAGGGCAGTTGGAATTCAGCCGCTTCAAGAAACCTTAATTTTTTCCGCCAACACCATTCAACACCCTAGGCAGCTTTTCCTCAATCTCCTTCCAGGAATAGACTCTGATGATATTTTTCTTCAATTTTCCCCTGTTCCAAGGTCTATCAAGGAGAAAAACGGGGATATCCATTCCCATGGCAATTTCCAGGGCATCTTCAATAAATATGTTAATATTATTTTTATCAGCAACCTCTTTTTTAAAATCAGTGTCGTTTGAATGTTTATTAAAGTTGTACAAATCAAGTTTTGCTTCATTAACCCAATATCCGTGCTTTTTTAACCACACCTCTGTCATCTTCCGGATGGAAACAGGTCTGGCGGTAATATAATGAATTTGAATACCTTGATTAGACCATTTTTTAATTATTTCTATACTGTCCGGAATCGGCAGGATTCCTGTTTGAAATTCCACATCCAGCATTAGTCCATCAATAAAATTCACCATTTCCCTGACCTTGCCCTTTTTATTATCCTTTATATATTTATCAAGAAAATAAAATTCCCTTATCTCCTCCATCTGGATTTCAACTCCGAATTGTGAATTGAATTTCGAAAGATAAGCCGGATAGGACTCAGCCAGAACATTATCAATATCAATACCGATTTTGACCTTCATTGGAGTTTAATACGTGGGCCGGAGGGCAGATCTTCTAAAATATAACCCGCTTTCTCAATCATCTTTCTTAATTGGTCCGCTTCCTTGAAATTTTTCTGCTTTCTGGCTTTTTCTCTGTCTTCCGCCAGTTTTGCAATATGATCGGGTATTGTTAAATCCTCCTTTGTCCTGATTTGATTTAATTTTAATCCCAACACCTCGTCAAAAAGATAAATTAAATCCAATTTATCAGCGGGCGGAACGTTGCTCTTAACAACCTGCCATAATAAAGCTATTCCTTCAGCTGTATTTAAATCATTATTTATGCTTGAAGTAAATTTGTTCCTTAATTCATCAATTGTTACTAGTTTTTCTTCTGATAAACTGGTTCTCTCTGCAAGCTCAACTGAATTTTTTATTTCTGATATTTTATCTTTAAGTTCAACAAATGCGCTTTGAGCCGCTTTCATGCTTTCCCAGGTAAAATTCATTTCTTTACGGTATGAAGCCGTCAGGAATAAATATCTTAGCGCCAATGGCTCAAATCCTTTTATAATTAAATCAGAAACCCTGAAATAATTTCCCAAAGACTTGCTCATTTTTTCGCCTTCTACCGTAAGGTGTCCGGCATGCAGCCAGTATTTGACAAACGGTTTACCGGTGGCAGCCTCACTTTGAGCTATTTCGTTAGTATGATGAATTTGGATATGATCAACGCCTCCTGTATGAATATCAAAAGATTTTCCCAATTGGGCAATACCCATAGCGCTGCATTCCAGGTGCCAGCCGGGATATCCTTTACCCCAGGGGCTATCCCACTCCATTTGCCTCTTAACCCCAACAGGAGTTAACTTCCATAAGGCAAAATCAGTCACGTTTTTTTTATCCTTAACCATTTCTATCCTGGCGCCAGCTTTAAGTGACGATTGAAGTTCGTCAAGTGTTTTTCCGCTAAGCTTTCCGTAATCTTTTAATTTTGAGGTGTCAAAATAAATCCCGTCAGCAACTTTGTAGGTAAATCCTTTCTCTTCCAGAATTCGCACTAATTCAATCATTTGCGGAATATAATCTGTCGCCCGGGTAATAATCTTGGGTTTTTTAATATTCAGATCATTAAGCATCAGCAAAAAATCTTCAGTATAGTAGTCTGCTATTTCCCAAACTGATTTTTTCTCCCGTTTGGCTCCCCACTCCATCTTATCTTCACCGGAATCCGCATCCGAGGTTAAATGTCCAACATCCGTAATATTCATTACTCTTTTTACCTGATATCCATTAAATTCCAGAATACGCTGAAGAGTATCGGAAAAAATATATGTCCTGGCATGACCGATATGAGCATAATCATAGACAGTTGGACCACAGGAATAAAAACCTACAATCGGAGGCTTTAACGGTTTAAATTCTTCTATTTTACGGGTAAGGGTATTAAATAATCTCAACATATTTTATCCTACCTTCGCATCATGTTTCGCTTCAAAGTCTGCTGATTTCGGCCTTCTTTTGCCGCCTAAAACCCCCCGTACTTTTCCCGCAGGCTCAATAATAGTTTTAGGCTGTTTCTTTTGTGCTTCTATTGCCTGGGCATTTTTCATTTCTTCTTCCCTAATATTTCTTTCATAAACAGACGGCTCCCTGGAAGTATGTGTTGGTTTTAAATGAGCCGGTAATGCTTCTCTGATTACTTTTTCAGCTTCAGCTTTTTCTATAGCTTCCTTTTTCTCAAATTCTTTTCTCTTTGTTTCTAAATCCTCAGAAGATAAATTACCACTGATTCCTTTTAAATATTCCGTAAATTCATTGCCGGTTTTTTTAGGTCCGATTGCAGACTCAATTAATTTGGTAGGATCAACAGTTTCAGCAATTTCCTTTGCACCTTCTTTGATGACTTCTCCAACACCTTCTGCAATACCTCCAATAATTTTTTTGAGAGTTGTCATATTTAATAAAACCCTAACTTTATTTTTGCTTCTCTACTCATTTTCTCTACACTCCAGGGAGGCTCAAAAGTCAGATTAACCGTCACTTTTTTTACCTCGGGAAGATCTGACAAAGTATGCTCAATCGGCTCCCTGATTTGATCAAACAAGGGACAACCCATGGTTGTCAAAGTCATTAAAACTTCAACTTCACCTTTTTTACTAATTATTACATCATAAACTAACCCTAAATCTACAATTGAAATCCCCAGTTCCGGATCAGGTACCTCTTTTAATTTTTCCATGATCATCTTTTTAGTTAATTTCATGACTAAAACTCCCTCCTGCCCTCAAGGGCATGTGACAATGTAACTTCGTCAGCATATTCCAAATCTGCTCCAACCGGAAGTCCATGCGCCAGTCTTGTTATGCTGATTCCATTCAGATTTTCATTTTTAGATTTAATATTTAATATCTCTCTTTTGATATACATAGCTGTTGCCTCACCTTCCATATTGAGATTAGTAGCCAAGATAATTTCCCTGATATTGCCTGAACTTATTCTTTTTAACAATTGTTCAATTTTAAGCTCATCAGGTCCGATATTGTTTAAAGGATTAATGGCTCCGTGCAATACATGATAAACACCCTTATATTTTCCGGTTTTTTCAATTGATAAAATCTCTATCGGATTTTCAACCACGCAGACAGTTTTTATGTCCCTGGTTATATCATCACAGATCGAACAAGGATCAGTTTCAGCAATGTTGCTGCAGATTGAACAATAGACGACTGTTTTTTTTAAATCGGCAATATTGCGGCTGAAATTATCAAGTGCCTCTTGAGGCATATGAAGCAAATAAAAAGTTAAGCGACCGGCAGTTTTCGGACCGATACCCGGCAGTTTCTGGAATGTTTCAATCAGTTTCTCAATCGTCTTGGGTAAAAACGACATGAAGTTATTTTAACATTTTCCTTATTTCCGAAGCTATCAGTGAAGAAATGGAAGTTATCGTTAATTTAGGAAAAACTTTCCCTACAGGAATATCAATTGTGTCTGTCACCCAAATAGCATCAAGTGGTGAATCCTGAAGAATTTTATCAGCTCCACCTACAAAATCGGCATGTGTTGCTGCTGCAACAACCTTATTGGCTCCTTTATCCTTAAGTAAGTAAGCAGCATTCATCAATGTTCCACCAGTTACTATAACATCATCAACAATTATGGCTGTTTTATTTTGAACATCCCCAACCACTCTCATGCTTAATATCTTATGGGGTTTATCCAGATCCCTCTTTTTTTCAATTAGAGCCAAAGGCAAATCCATGATTTCAGCAAAACGCTGGGCTCTTTTTAAAGCTCCGGCATCAGGAGTAATAATTACTATTTCTTCCTGAAGTTTGCTGATCAAATTCTGAAAAACATTTAATCCTGAAATATGGACAAGCGGAATTTTGAAAAAGCCGATAATAGCCTCATTGTGAAGCTAAACCGTGATCAATTTGTCAAAACCTATCGCCTCAATCATCTTGGCTACCACCTGAGATGATAAACACT
>Ga0154753_166_pt1 | contig 14337 bp, 16 predicted proteins | sample Rifle2008BG16ft_FD_105761 | JGI IMG/M metagenome (GOLD analysis project Ga0154753, IMG submission 105761) | Candidatus Gottesmanbacteria bacterium RBG_16_37_8 | reverse complement strand
AAGAAACTACAATCAAAATGACAAGAGGCAAAGTCAGGTAACCAAGCAAAAATCCGGTCAAACCGATGAGGTTAGGTATTAGATCGCGAAAAGGATTTTTTAAAAATTGGCTAATAGGCATGATAAAAGAATAATTTTTTTGTTCAATAATATAGAAAAAGGGCGACAATCTGAGAGAGTTATACATAATTTGGGCAATAAGAATGCTCAATAATGAAAGTCCGGCCCATTTGAGTATTTTGTTTATTTTATTTTTCCCTTATATTCGAATAACAAAAGACTGGCCGGCAACAATAAAAGGAAAAATAAAGCAGAGGATTTGGTTAACAATCCTAAACCGACAGTCAAACCCAACAATAAAGCTATATCCAGACGCAGATGTTTAATAAGCAGTACCTCGAGATAAAGGCTCCATACTCCAATTGCAGCCAGCAGACTATCCATTAAGGCTAAACGGTCGTAAACAACAGTAAACGGGCAAATAAGATAAATCAGGCTGGCAAAGACCGCGGTTGATCGGTTAAACAAGGTCTTGGCGAGCAGATAAATGCCAATAACAGCCAAAACTGAAGATAATACCGAAACAAATCTGCCGGCAAACAAAGGATCACTGAAAATCGTAAGAAAGGGATACATCAACCAGGTTAACAGAGGCTGTTTACCGTCGGTCAGGGAAATGTAGCGGTGAGCCGGATCAGCAAGACCAATTTGAGCCCAGCGGATATAGATGGCTTCATCGGTAAAAATGGGGACGGCCAGAAGATTATATATCCGGGAAATAAAGGCGGAAACAGCAAAAATAGAAATTAATAGTACATCCATAGTTAAAATTTCTAATTTCTAATGATCATATTTATAAAAGATATACTCAGGACAATTATAACCGGGAGGAGGAGGAAAAGGTTCATTTGACTGTAGCCTTGAGAGGAATATGTTCCTGAATAAAGATAAGGAATATACCTCAATAAAGCACCAAAAGAGAGGGCTATGATAATTTTTCCAATAAATTCAGAGGGAATTAAGACGGCTATTCCGATTAAAGGAATAAAATACCAGGGGTAAGCCTGCCTGTAAAAAATTTCCATAATCAAAGGAATCATTAACAACAAGAGGGACAATTTCAGAAAAAGCTGAAGATTAAGGGATAGTTTTTTGAGAAAAAAGAGAGGCAGAAGTACAAGAGTCACAAACTTAATCCCGACTGAAGCAAGCAGTGAAATTAAGGACTTTAGATGGCTTTTTTTTACCTGTAAAAAGTATATTGACAGCAAAAGGAAAAAAAGCATGACATTTTCGTTATGGGGACTGACCAAAGTTTCAATAATAATCAGAGGATTAAATGCATATAAAAGAACAGGCAAAACAGGAGAATTATTTGCTTTATTATTACTGATCTTCCAAATCAGAAAGATATTGGAAAGATAAAAAATTAAAAACATCACTTTAAAAAGCACCAGGGTGAGAACAAATTTACCAAATCCTAAAAATGAGAAAGGCAGTGTGACTGCCAACCACAAAGGACCATATGGATAAGTGCGATGAGTCCAATGCATGAAACGGATCCACAAATCTGCCGGAAAATCCAAAGCTTTGTACTGATAAGGGTTAAGGTGATACCTAGTAACAATTCGGGCATCAAAAAGATAATTGAAGAAATCATGGGAAAGAGCAGGGTAAGAAATAACGGCAATAACTATATTGAGCCCTAATAATATAAAAATTAACTTGACGAGCGGAAATTTTTTTACTTTTGACAATCTTAAAATGTGAAAATAAAAGATAAACATTAAGACTATTAAGAGAAAATAAATCGCAGCTGACAAAGGGCGGTTATAATAGCCCAGATAAATTAACTGTTTCTGGAATTCCTGATAAAGCCGGTTAGCCGAAAGAGTCAGATTGAGATCAATTTGTGAATAGGAATAAATAGAAAAAGCAAGAACCAGTAATGAATAGAAAATAACAGTTAAAATTAACACTTTTAAACTGCCTGATATTGACCTGTCAGGCTATTAATTCTGATTTTGACCAGATCTAACAGGCTTTCCAGGGAATCTTTAACGGGATTAATATGCCTGGTTTCCTGATAATGCCATTCGACCGGAACTTCGGCAATCTTAAAATCCAAAAGTTTAGCAATATAAAGAAGTTCAATGTCAAAACCGGCGGTGACGGTTGATCCTGAGGCATGTCTATGAAGATTGAAGACTTTTAATTTAGGGAAAATTTTCAAGGCGGCATTTCTCTGAAAAGCTTTAAAACCGCATTGAGTATCTTTTATGCCCAGATTAAGAATGAGATTTCTGGCAACCATAAATCCTTTGGCCATGGCTTTTCTTAAAAGCGGGGCTCCCAGACGAATACTGTTGCGGGATCCGATGACGATCTGAAAACCTTTATTAAAATAATGAAGGAGCTTTTCCACCTCGCTTAAAGGTGCTGCCTGATCAAGATCGGTGAAAAGAATAATTTTACCCTGTGATTTCAGGACACCTGTAATTACTGCTGCAGCTTTACCCTGATGTTTTTTCCTGAGAAGTTTGAACTTTTTCTTATCTTTAACAAATTTGAGCAATAATTTATGACTGTCATCAGTTGATCCGTCATCAACCAGAATTACTTCCCAATTATATTTTTGTCTGTTAAGGTATGAAGATACATTTTCCAAAGCTCCAAGTCTTATATTTCTTTCTTCGTTATAACAGGGTATGACTACCGATAAATAAATTTCAGTCATAATTGCCTCCAAGATATGGAACTAATCTGAATACTTTAACGGTTACCACATCCCAAACTCCTGTAATTTCAGCCTGACCAAAACCGGCAATCTCCCATAAGGGATGACCAAGCGGCTGGCAGACTTTTTCTTCGCAGACAACCATCAGCTGATTGGTGACACTTGAACGCTTTGGATCAATCTGCGGATTTTCGATAGTTACGGGAGGACGGCCTGATAATTCCAAAAAATAACGATAGGCATGATCTGAATTTTTATCGGCAATCAGGGCAAAATTATAAGAATCATCAGAGGACTTTTCTAAAACAAAATCAGCGATAGTTTTGGTGTTTTTCAGCATATTGTTAGGCTCTATCAACAAAGATGAGTGTATTATATTAAATGCAGTCAGAAAGACCAAAATAACACAGGCTGAAATTTTCCCTAACTTACCTTTTTGAAAGAGAAGATAAAACATAATGCCAAACAGGAGATGAGGCAAAGGAAACAAAGAGCCAAAATAATAGTCGTATACGGCACCGCGATAAAGACCAAATGACAATATTCCGACAAACAACCAGATCAACAAAATATTAAAGGCAGTTTTAAATTTTCTGTTTTGAGATATTACTCCGGCTGAAAAAAAGAATATAACTATTCCGATAATAATTAAAAATTTGGTTATTTCAGCATTTTCAACAACTAAAGGACGCCAAAAAACTCTGATTGAAACATCTTTTAAAGTGTCCCACCAACTTAAAAAGTAAAGAGCGGGCTGACTTTTATTTTGCTGAATGATAAACCTTACAGCGCCCAGAGAATTGACAAACTGATGCCTTACTTCAAATAAAATAAAGGGTGAGTAAGAAAGCAGAAAAGAGAGTAAACCAAAAAGATAATACTTAAGAGAAATTTTCGGGCGATTTATAAGAAAAACTGTCAGAATTATCGGGAAAAACATGAATGTGATATAGTGCAGCTGAATAAGTGTCCCGAGACAAAGACCGGCTGTTATAAAAAAATAATAACGGCGATCAACGATAATCTTTAAAAGCGAAAACATCAGAAGAACGGCAAAGAAAGGAACGACATTGGGATTCCAGGAGGAATGACCATAGATGACAGTTAAACGGGAAATAGAATCCAAAAAGGCAGCAACCAGACCAACCTGAGGGTGAAAATAATCCGTTCCAATACGATAGATAATATAAATTGTAACTAAAGCTAAACAGGCTACCATGACAGCCGGTCCAACAGGATCAAAATGCCAAAGAAAGAGAAAAGGCGCGGTTAAATAGTAATAAATAGGACCCATATAGATTGATCCGACACTGGTAATTGGTCCAAGAAGTGTAAATTTCCCGTCAAGAAGCATTCTTTTAACAACCAGAACATCACGTCCTTCATCCCCGAGAAAGGTCAGATATTGCCTGATTTTATAAAACCGTAAAAAAGCACCTATCGCCAAAATAATCAGAAGGCAGACTTGGGAAAGTGAAAATTTGAAAGGTAAAATCTTCTTAATATTCATGAGTTTTCCAGATATAGCGGTTGTAGATGAAATAGCTGTAAGGAATAACGAGAAAAAAAATGGCAAAGATCATAGACCAGAACCATGCTTCTTTTCCAAAAATAGCCGTACCTAGATAGACTACAACTCCCTGGATGATGACTGCTCCTATTGAAGCTGTATTAAACTGGATAAATTTATTGATCATTTTCAGACCGGAAATGGCGTGTTTATTAAATGTCCAATAATTGTTCATCAGGAAATTAGAGATGATGGCAGATTCGGCACCAAGCGATACGGCAATTGAAGGATCGACATTGCGATTAACCAGAAATTTTGACAAAAGCGTTTGCAGAAAAAGACCGACTACTCCGACAATTCCATATTTAATAAAGCGCTGCGACCGATCAAACCTGATAATAATACTGCTTTTTATATATTCAAAAACATCGCGGATATAATAACGGTTAAATCCGATTTTGGATTCACCCAGTTTTCTTTCTTTAAAAATAACCGGTACTTCCGTAAATTTGGCACCTGTTTTTCCCAATTCATATAAAATGTGCAGTTGAAATGAAAAACCGGCGTTATTCATTTTTATCAGAGGTACTTTTTCCAGAAAACCGGCAACTCTTATTGCCTTAAAATTTCCGGCATGATCTCTTACTTCATGAACACCGGCAACCATCCAGGCCAATAGGGAGTTTGAAATATCATGATTTAATTTTCTAAACCAATTCCAACCAACAACTTTACCTCCCGGTACATGACGGGAAGCAACAACAACGTCGTAACCTTGATCGATTTTTTTAACGAGTTTCGGGTAGTCGGACGGATCCCATTGAAAATCAGCGTCATTGGGAATCACCACATCCGCTTTAATATTTTTGACGGCATACTGGTAACCTACAATTAAAGCCCGACCAAGTCCTTCCTTTTTCTTAAGAAGCAAATGGACATTTTTATATTTTTTTTTATATTGTCTGACAACATCAGCTGTTCCGTCAGGTGAATGATCATCAACAATAATAATGAAATTCTGCCATTTGGGAAAATTTTTTCCGACAGAGTAAATCTTATCAATCATTAAGCCGATATTATCTTTTTCGTTAAAAGTGGGAATGATATGGGCTATTTTCATAAATTGCGAAAATAGGCGATGGTATTTTTCAATCCTTCCGTTAAGGATACTTCAGGATTAAAAGCGATGAGTTTTTCTGCTAAACTGATATCCGGTTTTCTTTTTTCTGGATCGTCCTGAAGCCTTTTATTTAACTTAACTACTTTTGAAGAAGAACCTGTTAATTTCAAGATCAGATTTGCCAAATCAATAATTTTTATCTCGTCAGGATTACCCAAATTAACAATCTGGCCGTTAGTTTTTTCACCTTCCATAACTTTGATAAGTCCGGAAACCATATCGCTGACATAACAAAAAGAGCGGGTTTGTCTGCCTGAACCATAGACGGTCAAAGGTTTATAACTTATTGCCTGAGTAATAAAGTTTGAGATTACTCTTCCATCATCTGCCTGCATATTCGGACCGTAAGTATTAAAAATCCTGACAATCCTGACAGCCAATTTATTTTTACGATTAAATTCCATGGTAAGGGCTTCAGCAAACCTTTTACTTTCATCATAGCAGGCACGAATTCCGACAGGATTAACATTTCCGAAATAAGTTTCTTTTTGGGGGTGTTCTTTAGGATCACCGTAGACTTCACTGGTTGATGCTAATAAAAAACGGGCTTTATTTTTTTTAGCTAATTGGAGCATATTATAAGTTCCAACTGAATTAACCAGCAGTGTCTCAATTGCAAAACGTCTGTATTGGGGAGGGCTGGCAGGAGAAGCTAAATGATAAATAAGGTCGATTTTATCATCTTTGATTAATTTTTCGTCAAGAGGCTTTGTGACATCAATTTTATAAAAACGGAAAGACTGATCATTTTCCAGGGATTTAATATTATTTAAATTGCCGGTTAAAAGATTATCTAAACAATAAACGGAGCAGTCATTGGCGAGTAAAGCCTGACAGAGATGAGAACCGATAAAACCGGCTCCTCCTGTGACTATACATGTTTTGCGGATTTTCATTATGATCCATCAAATCGTAGGTGTGACCAAAGTTCTAAACCTTTTCACGCCAGTAATTGAGCAGATCTTCCATAGTTTTTTCAAAAGGTATTTCCGGCTGCCACCCGGTTTCTTTTTGGAATTTAGCGGCATCTCCTACCAATACTTCAACATCAGACGGACGCAATCGGGTTTTATCCTTGACTATTTTTATTTTTGCTTTACTTTTTGATAAAAGAAGATCAAGCACATCCCCAATGCGCCAGCTTTTGCCTGATGCAATATTATATACCTGGCCGCTTTTACACTTTTGGACTGATAAATAATAAGCTCTGACCATATCGCGGACGTCAGTATAATCGCGTCTGGCATCCAGGTTACCTACCAATACCACCGGCTCTTTTTTCCCTTTTTCTATCTCAGCAATCTGCCTGGCAAAAGTTGATTCGGCAAAAACATCACCCCTACGCGGTCCGGTGTGATTAAATCCGCGGGTTCTTATTATTCTCATGCCGTAACTTTCCCAATACTGATAACCGAGGTAATCCATGGCCAGCTTGGAAACTGCATAAGGAGATAAGGGTCTTAACGGATTATCTTCTTTAATAGGCAATTCATCAGGATGAACCCTGCCGTATTCCTCTGATGAACAGGCAATTTGAATGGCAATCGGCAATCCGCTTTTTTTGACAGCTTCAAAAATATTGACACTGCCGATAATATTTATCTCCAGAGTGTTACTGGGGGATGACCAGGAAGACTGAACATAAGATTGGGCGGCTAAATGGAAAATATATTCCGGACGTATTTCGTCAATTACCTTATATAAAGAATGGGCATCGAGCATATCCGCTTCATGAAAATTTATTTTCCCCTCTATATTTTCAATATTATCGGTTTTACTGCGCCATCTTAATATTCCGTGAACTTCAACTCCTTCCCGAAGCAGAAGTTCTGCCAGGTGGCTGCCGGCAAAACCGGTAATTCCGGTAATCAGGGCAATCTTTTTATTTTTTTTACTCATATTATTTTTTCCTTTCTTATTCACGTCCGATTCCTTTATAAATAAAACCGATATTTTTTATTTTTTCCGGTTCATAAATATTACGGCCGTCAAAAAAATAACTATTTTTCATAGCTTTTTTAATACTCTTTAAATCCAACTGTTTGAATTCATTCCATTCGGTAAGAATCAAAAGAGCATCAGCTCCGCGGGCTGCTTCCAGGGGACTTTGGGTAAAAACAACATCAGACATAATACGGGAAGCATTTTCTATGGCGACCGGGTCAAATGCTTTTACTATGGCACCTTTTTTCTGCAGCATACTTATAATATCAATTGACGGAGCTTCCCGCATATCATCGGTATTGGGCTTAAAAGACAAACCCCAGACAGCCAAAGTTTTTCCTTTGACGCCTTTCAGGGTTTTATCAACCTTTTCGACGAAACTTTTTTTGGCTTCTTCATTAATGTCATAAACAGCTTTGAGAAGCTTGAAATCATAACCGTGAACTTTAGCCACAGCAATTAATGCTTTGACATCCTTGGGAAAGCAGCTGCCGCCAAAACCGACTCCGGGATAGAGAAAAGTACGGCCTAAGCGGCTGTCCAGACCAACTCCGTTAAGTACCATTTCCACATCGGCTCCAACCTTGTCACAAATAAAAGCCATGGCATTGGCAAAGGAGATTTTGGTAGCCAATAAAGAATTTGAGGCATATTTAATCATTTCAGCAGTTTCAATAGTGGTGATTATTCTTTCACCGTTAATTGCTTTATGCAGATCCAACAAAATTTCCTTGGCGTTTTTACTCTCAACACCAATGACGATACGGTCAGGATTTAAAGTGTCTGAGACGGCTGTACCTTCCCTTAAAAATTCCGGACAGGAGGCAATATCGAAGGAAGCATCCGCTGATTTAATTTCCTTGACTATTGCGGCAACCTGACGGTTGGTACCGACAGGAACGGTAGATTTGGTAACAACTACGGTATAATTTTTAAGATTTTTGCCTATCCCGCGGCTGGCTTTGAAAACAGCTGATAGATCCGCTTCTCCATTGGTTTTTGACGGAGTGCCGACACAGATAAAAACAACTTTTGATTCTTTGACTCCATCCTCATAACTTAAAGTGAATTTCAACCGGCCGGCCTGAAGATTTCTTTTGACCATTTCTTCCAGACCAGGTTCATAAAAGGGAGTGATTCCCTTATTTAAGTTATCTATTTTTTCGCGGGTACGTCCTATAACATAGACCGTATTCCCGAGGTCAGCAAAAACTGCTGCGGTAACCAATCCTACGTATCCGTGACCGACAAAGGCAATTGTCATAAATAAATAATCATTCCGCTTACTTTTTTTTGGCTAAACAGAATGATTGAAGAATTCCCGGCTATGAATCCTGAATTTTAATTTCTTTAAGTCCCTGTTTAAAGGTCAACATCTTCAATCCAAGTTTTTGTATTTTATCATTTTTCAGAGCTAATTTAAAAGGACGAAAAGCCCTGTCTTTGAAGTACGTTTTTCTGTCTATGGGGATTATTTCCGCCTTAAGATGATAAGTGTCTCTGATAAGCTTAACAGCTTCAATTGTGGGCAAGGATGAACTGCCTACCAGATGATAAATACCGGGCAGATTTCTGGTTAAAAAGTCGGCTAATGCTTTAGCGATGTCATCAATAAAGGTAGGGGTGAAAATATGGTCTGTTAAACCATAGACTTTTTTATCCTTAGCCATGACGTCTATCAGGCGGTGAACAAAATCATTTCTGACATTATTGCGGTTTCTATAAGGATAACTGATACGAAGAATAGTCACATCCACATCACTCTCTAACAGTTTTTGTTCTCCTAAAAATTTAGTATAGCCATACCAGCTGACAGGATTCGGCTTATCGTTTTCGCTATAGAATTCTTTTGTTCCGTCAAAAACAAAATCGGTGGAGATATAAATAATTCTTTTACCGGTATTTCCGGCAGCAAAGGCAATATTCTCCGTTCCTAAAACATTAACCTGCCAGGCTCCCCCTTCTTCTCCAAATTGCTTATCATCTTCGCAGGCATCAACATCAGTTTTGGCAGCCATGTGGAGAACTACCTGGGCCTTTGAATTTTCAAATGCTTCTTGCACTTGACTGCTATCGGTGATATTGATATTGGTCGTCAGACTTAAATCCTCAAAATCAAAACGGCCGGCCAAAAGATCTCTAATCCTGGTACCGACCAAACCGGAGAGTCCGGTAGCTAAAACGGGCGTGGTCATAAATCGGGATACTGCTGTTTAAAATAAATTTCAAATTGTCCTTTTTTCAGTTTCTGCCACCAGACCCTATTTTTGCTATACCATTCCACAGTTTTGGTTAGCCATTCCTCCAGCGTTGCTTCCGGCTGCCAACCAAGATCTTTTTTTATTTTCGACCAATCGATGGCATATTTCCTGTCATGACCGGGACGGTCTTTAACGAAGGAAATTAAACTGTCTTCTTTTTTAAGAATTCTGAAAATCATTCTGATTATTTCCAGGTTGGAGACATCTTTTAACAACCCTCCGATACAATAAGTTTCCCCAATTTTTCCTTCTTTTAAAACTAAATCTATGGCACGGCAATGATCTTCGACATAAAGCCAATCGCGGATATTTTTTCCGTCTCCATAAACGGGTACTTTTTTATTCTCAATAATATTGGTTATGGTTAAGGGAATCAGCTTCTCCGGATGCTGGTAGGGTCCGTAATTATTGGAACAATTGGTGATGGTTACCGGCAAACCGTAAGTGTGATAAAAGGCTAAGACCAGGTGGTCTGAGGCAGCTTTGCTGGCGGCGTAGGGAGAGCGGGGGAAATAGGGTGTATTTTCATTAAATTTTTTATTTTCCGAAAGATCCAAAGAACCAAATACCTCATCAGTCGAGATATGATGAAAGCGTTTAATTTTATTTTTCAAGGCTGATTTTAACAGGATATGGGTACCGGAGACATTAGTTTCTAAAAATACTCCGGGATCTTTAATTGACCTGTCGACATGGCTTTCTGCGGCAAAATGAACCACAATATCAATACCTTTACATAGTTGGCTGACTAATTTGGCGTTGCAGATATTGCCTTTGACAAAGCGATAATTGGGCAATTGGTCAACTGAAGTCAAATTTTCAGGATTGCCGGCATAAGTTAAAGCATCAAGATTGACAATTCTATCCTGCGGATGCTTTTTAAGCCAATAAATAATGAAATTACTGCCTATAAATCCGGCTCCGCCGGTAACGAGGATATTCATTTTATTTCAGGGAGAGAAAACCAATCGTAACCGATTTTCTTATCGTCGTGGGGAAGGCGGCCTTCTTCCTTCTGATCATAAGTGCCGGAGGTGACATAAAGAAGTTCAGCGGATTCTCCGATTACTTTACAGCCATGAGCAACTCCGGCGGGGATTTTAATAATAATATTGTCCGAATGCTCGCCAATTCTAAACTCATTGATAATATTTAGTGTCGGTGAATTTTTCCTCAAGTCACATAAAGCTACTTTCAGGTCACCTCTGATACAATTCCACCAATCAATCTGCTGGTTATGAATGTGCCAGGCTTTAATTATGCCGGAATACATATAGGAATGAGACAGCTGTCCGAAGCCTTCCTGGAAAAAACTATCCGTTTTCCTTATTAATTCTTCAAAGTAACCTCTTTCATCCTTATGGCGGATCAGTTTTTTTATAAGGACTCCTTTTATTAATTTGTCGTTATTTATTACTGCTTTTTGCTGTTTCATATGCCTCCTTTTCCCGCCCAATAAGCATTGGCACGATAAAGAGTTTCAAAAGTACCGGCATCCGACCAGAAACCTTTTAATTCCACCCAATTTAAGGTACCCTGACTTAGATATATATTATTAACATCCGTAATTTCTATCTCACCTCTTTTTGACGGAGAACATTTTCTAATGTAGTCAAAAACATGCCGGTCGTAAATATAAAGACCGGTAGCCGCATATTCACTTTGGGGTGCATGGGGCTTTTCTTCAATTTTAAGCAATTTCTTTTTATTTTTCGCATCAAAAACGGCAACACCAAAACGCCTTAACTGGCTTTTTCCGCTTATTTTTTTAAGAAAAACGGTTGCACCCGACTTAAACTGCCTGACATAAGATTTTATTTCCGCATCTGTTGTATTGTCACCCAGGATCACGGTTAAAGGCTCCCCGTCGGCAAAATCCTCAGCCAGAGACAGCGCATCAGCAATTCCCCCGTCGGCTTTCTGCTGGTAAGCATACTCCAGGTGTTTGACACCAAGCTCCTTGCCGTTTTTTAAAACTCCGATGAAATGACCGGCATGCGGACCGCTGGTTATTATCAATATTTCAGTTATTCCTGCCGACACCAATGTCTTGACCGGATAAAAGATCATCGGCTTATTAAAGATCGGAAGAAGATGCTTATTGGTGGCATAAGTCAAGGGATAAAGCCTGGTACCCAAGCCACCTGCCAATATAATGCCTTTCATAAAATGGGCTTTTAGCGCAGTATCGCTCCTCTGATGATGACAATCGAGAGGATGGCGATGAGGCTATATTCTATCACAATCCTATAATGCAAATCACCTTTCAGATAATGATGGATAAGACCCCAGATAACATAAAGAACGGCGATGGCAATGGATACGGCCATCTGTTGGCGGGGAAATCCCTGATTGAGATAAAAAAGTAAAAACCCGACAGTTAATAAAAGGATTAGAGAGATGTAATGAAAGAAAAAATGCTGATTTTTTTTCATATTATAATATTGCTCCTATTCCGGTAGCGCTCATAGCGCCTAAAAGAGCCAATAAAAACATGACATGGGCCAGGCTATGACCGCTAATTCTAATTGTTTTATGCCTCCAAATAAAGATACTGTCAATAAGAAGAACCACCAGCATAAATTCGGCAATAAACAGTGAGATAGTGCGGTTAATTCTTAGCGGGTGTTTGACTGTATTTTCGTTGGTGACACCGGCCTGATTGGTAACCGGCTCCTCTTTAACGGGCGGCATAACCTCTGCAAGTTCCTGAGATTTTTCAGTTTCTTTTGCTATTTCTTCCGGTGCTGTTTTAACCGTGGCTACAAGCGGCTTTGTCCGGGCGCCAAATTCCTGCACTACCAGAGTTGTTTCCTCGCTATTGAGAAGGCCATTTTTTACTGCCAAACCGATTTCGGTATATTCCCTCTTAAGAATATTAGCCCGATGGGTTGGCGATTTCATCCAGGCTGCAACCACATCGCTGGAATTATCGAAACTTTTGGCCAGATTTTCACCGGCATAAATATACTGATAGCCTGAACCGGTGATAAACTCCCAGGGTGTTGTTCCTGTTGGAGAGATATGCGCCCAATAATTCTTGGCAAACATATCAACTGCTTTCTCTTGAGCGGCAGTATTTAACTCTGTCGAAACTGTCAAAGGATCAAGATTGGCTTTTTGCCTTTCCAAATTAACCAAAGTCAAAATTTTTTCGATACTGATATCGGTAGCATAGCCCAGTACTCCGGGACCAAGATCTTTAACAAAGAGATAGATCGACTGAAAGACAATCAGGAGAAAGATGTAAAAAAGGAGGTAAGAATGATGCAGGGCTTTGGCCTTGTAATTATTGGTGTGGTGCGGAAAAAAATAATGCCTAATTTTATGCGACAGATTTCCGGACATAAAACCATTGTGACAAAATTATTTTAGGAGATCAAGACGGGATGAGAGGAAGAGATTATAATTCGCAGGTGTTTTTAGTTTCTCCAAGACAGGTATCGCGGCCAATATTGCCTTTTATCTCATCATTTCCTTCCCCGCCATCGAGATAATCATCACCGTTATCACCGGCTAAAGCATCATTTCCTTCATCACCAAAAGCTCTGTCATTGCCGTTACCGCCTTCAATTTTATCATCACCCGTATTGCCATTAATGAGGTCGTCCCCGTTTGAACCAAGAAGATGATCTTTTCCTGCTCCTCCTGAAATCTGGTCACTGCCGTTACTGCCGTGAATATAATCATCCCCTTCTTCACCAAAAGCTATGTCGTTACCGTTGCTGCCGTTTATCTCGTCGTTACCTAACCCTCCAAAAATCATATCGTTGCCATTGCTGCCGTAGAGTTTATCATTTCCTTCATTACCGAATAAAAAGTCATTGCCGTTACTGTTATTAACATCATCATTACCCGGACCTGCCACTACGCAATCATTACCGTTGGAACTATTAATTCTGTCATTGCCTTCAAAAGTGAAGATCAGGTCATTTTTGTTGGTCCCTGTAAAATTATCATTGTCTTCTGTGCCGAAAATGGGACCATAGGGGAAATTAAGCGACTGGCATTCAACCGGAATAGCGATAGCAATACCGACCTTCAAATCGAAAACTACGCTGGCTTCCTGATAATAATTGTCTGCCTGAGGATCGAAAGTAACTTTAAAAGTGATCGTTTTATCATCACCCGGATTGAGATTGAATAAAGACATGCCTACCGGACCTAAACTGTCATTGAAAAATTGGCTGAGAGTTTTCGTACCTGTAGCTCCGCCGTACAGATCGCCGGCGCCTTCTGATATGACAATAAGCAGTTTATCTGAGAGATTTTTCAGTTGCGCGGTTTCTATTCCCCTGACGCCGACCGGCCGCAATGTCGAAGCATTATTGGTAATTAAGACATCACGGGATTCATCATCTCCGGGAGCAAAGCTATTGATAACAAAGATCGGATTACCTTCGGCAACTCCCCAATCAACGCTCAGATCACCAACAGCCTGAACGGTAGAGTTGGAAAACTTAATTCCCTTATTTAATCCAATTAATATGGCAATAAACAAAAGCAAAGATATAATTTTTATCAGTCTTTTTTTCATAAACTGTTAATTGTTCCCATTGTTGGACTACCGTCAATTTGCCAATCTGCAGAAGTATCTGTATCAGTTCCGTTGGGAATACGTGATAAAGTTTCGGTTGCACTAGGATCATCTGGAGGTGTAGGAAAAGCGCTCGTATCACTTCCATAGCTCATAAAATCAATATCT
>Ga0154753_122_pt4 | contig 14993 bp, 17 predicted proteins | sample Rifle2008BG16ft_FD_105761 | JGI IMG/M metagenome (GOLD analysis project Ga0154753, IMG submission 105761) | Candidatus Gottesmanbacteria bacterium RBG_16_37_8 | reverse complement strand
GTTCAACATTTTATTTCACTATCCCGATTGCCACCAATGTTCCGATTGACCAATCGACAGCTTATCAGATGTCAAGAACAGGCAAAGGGATTACTTTAAATTTAGAAAGGATGAATAGGGTATATACTAATTAATATATGAAAACAATACTTATTGTAGAGGACGATTTCCATATTCAGGATATTTACCGGTTGGCTTTTTTAAAGACAGGAAAATACACCATCGAAACAGCCTCAGACGGACAGGAAGCTTTAGTTAAACTCAGAGCACATGTTTATGATCTTATCCTTCTTGATGTCATGCTGCCCAAGGTGACCGGAATTGATGTTTTAAGAGCAATGAGGTCACCGAGCTCGACTACCCGTGAAACACCAATTATACTGATTACTAACCTCGGACAGGAAGATATCATCAAAGAAGCATTTAAAATCGGAGCCGACGGATATCTTATTAAAGCCCAATTCACTCCAATGGATGTAGTGGCGGAAGTCAATGCTTTTTTTGAACAGATGGACCAAATGAAGCAGGGAGCAAGCCAAACTGAAAACTTAGCCCCAACTAATCTGCCTATACCGGAACAGCAGGGCGCGGATGCAAATATTATTCCCCAACAAACTGTTGCTACTTCTGCTTCAACAGTATTACCATCATCAACAATTTCGCCGGCAATTCCTCCAGCTGAGACAGGTCTGCCAACTATCGCTCCAACAAATCCTCAATCTACACCTGCAGCGATGCAATCAACACCAATTACTGCAGATCCGGTCCCATCCCCAAGCATACCTGAGACTACTCCCAATTTAAGTCCCTCTCAACCAAGTCAAACTCCGGCAGAATCCCTAATACCAACCACTCCTTCCCCTCAAGAAGGAACTATTGACAATACAACTCCCACTCCAAGCAATTCTTCAGAAACTAGCGTTGATCCTAACCGCGGTCAATCCTGAAAGTCACAAACATCCCCAAAATAAATAACAATTTCAGCTTTTTCTCTTTCAGGCTTTAATTTGACTTATGAGATATCAGCTTTTAGGGGATCTACTAAATTTGGATATAAGCATGAGAATTATTATCAGAAGAAAAGCAGTTGCCGCCATAAAAGGAATAGTGATGAAGCCTAACTCCATGACAAATCTTGTAGAACAGGACTGCGAAAATCCGACGACGCTGCAGGGAAAAATTGACTGACCTCCCCTTTGTAGGTAATAGTGATAAGAAGCAATTATAAAACCAGGTAGAGAAAGTGCCATTAAATAATCGGACAAATGTCGTTCTTTTTTAATAATAGCCAAAGTTAGGAGAATAACCTGAGGATACATCAATATTCTTTGATACCAGCATAAACGGCAAGGTTCATATTTGGCAATCTCCGAATAAAACAAACTGCCTAAGGTGGCAATAAGGGAAATAATCAAAGCAAAGTGGAATGAATAGTGCGCCAAAAGATTAAATACGGGAGATTTTCTGAGGGAATTTAACTTTCCTTTCAAAATAAAGAAAAGGAAGACAATAATAATTACAACAATAAAAAAATCACCGATAACTGTTAAAAGTGACAAAATTCTATTAATAATAAAAACCGGATCAACCATATTTTTGATTTTTCTATTGAGAAGGATAACAAATTTCTTGAAATTTTAATACTATTTAAGAAAAATTTTTAATATTTGTCTTACAGGCTTAAGATGAGTTAGACTAATAAAGAGAGGGGGTGAGAAGTTTGAAAAAGGGAAGCATGCATTTTTATCATTGGCTGATTTTCGGGATATTAAACGGTTTAGTGATTTATGTCGGCGCGTTTCTTGTTCCGACTGAAATAGTTTTAGGCAATGCTTATGTATCAGTTCTGGCAACGGTTGTTTTGACAGCTCTTGTTGTAACAGCAGTCTTCTCAATTTTGCCTTTAATACATAAACAGACTGGTCTGGATAAGATGAACGATACGACTAAATATATAATCTATGCGGTAATAAATATTATGACTTTGTGGCTGTTGTCAAGAATTGCAACCGTATTCGGGTTTGGCTTGGCGTCAAAATTTACAGCAATTTCTTTAGGATTGGTACTAACTATAGTCCACTATCTGTATTGGGAGACGGCCGTCAAAAAATTAAAAGTCTAAAAGGAAATGCCGAGCAGATGAAGTATAAGACCGACTAAAAGAAGAGCCAAAATCAGGTTGGCAAAACCGGAAATAGCAATTATTCCTAAAACTGAAAGAATCCAGAGAATTAAAAGAATGGTAGCAATGCCTCTTAATGGACCCTGTAAGAATCCAAGAAGATATAGAATAACTGATAAAATAAGAATATCCCAGACAGAAACTGCCCGTCCGTTAAGATAAAAAAGAGTTCTGTGCAGAAAAGATAGTGAGGGAATGGAGATAAAACCTGTTAAATAGAGGATTATTAACAGAATTATCAGAAAAGACAACATATATTTAATTTTATATCATATTCTTATCGATTACCCTAGTGTATAAATTATTTTTTAAAGCAGATGAATTTATTGCAGGTTACTATCCTGTCAATTGTTGAAGGTTTAACCGAATTTTTACCTGTTTCTTCAACCGGACATTTAATCCTGACCTCCAAAATATTAAATATAACGCAAACTGATTTTGTTAAATCATTTGAGATCTATATTCAGTTGGGTGCAATAATGGCTGTTACTTATATCTATTTTTCTCTTCTTTGGAAAAAAAAGAGTATTTTATTAAAAATTACTGCAGCTTTTTTACCTTCAGCTTTTATCGGACTATTATTTTACCGCTATATCAAAGAAATTTTATTAGGCAATTCATATATTACGGTAATAAGCCTGTTTTGGGGAGGAATAATACTGATTGTTATAGAAAAAATAAGTAAAAATAAAACAGCCAAAATTTTAGCTTTAGAAAATATCAGTCTTGAAAAAGCAATAGTAATAGGAATTTTCCAGTCAATATCAGTTATACCCGGTGTTTCACGTGCCGCTGCCACAATTATTGGCGGAACGCTCTTGGGGCTGTCAAGAAAAACAGCCGCGGAATTTTCATTCATATTGGCCATTCCTACTATGCTGGCAGCAACGATGCTTGATTTATATAAAGAAGGATTTCAGTTTAACAGGGAGGAAATTACATTACTGGTAACGGGTGTATTACTTTCATTTATTTTCGCTCTAATGGCAGTTAAATTTCTTATTAGGTTTACAGAAAATAATTCTTTTACTCTTTTTGGGATTTATCGCGTAGCAATTGCCCTATTATTTTTCTTTATTTTCCTCCTCTAAAACTCTTTTAAGAGTCTTTACTTCTTATTAAGACTATTTTTCCTTTTTCTACTGTAATAAGGCATTGGTCTTTAATAATTTCGTTACTGATACCGATTGTTTGCCCGCGTGTTATTTTTTTATTTTTTATTTCATAACGGCAGCCGGTAGCTGAAACAACTGTTTCCTCTGATAATGGAATGATGGAAAAATAAGGAAAGTAAGCGGATTTAGTCAGAGTTTCTATTTTTTCAATTATTTTAATTTCATTATATTCATCAACTATTTCAGCCTTAATATTAAATTTATTAATTAATTCAAGAAGAAAAAGATTTCCCAAGAAATGATCAATTCTTTTTCCTGTACCTCCATAAATGGTTATTTTTTGAGGTTTTAATTTCAAAGCTTCAATTACCGCCAAATGCATGTCAGTTAAATCTTTGATGCGGGGATATTTTATGATTTTGGCAATTTTATTTTGCACCATCCTTAGTTTTACAGAAGAAAGGGAATCAAAATCTCCAACAGCCAGATCGGGTATAATCCCCTTTTTTATAAGTAAGAAAGAAGCACCATCTGCGGCAATTATATAATCGGATTTTATAATTTGCGGTATAAATTTATCCGGCAGACAGCTTAAGCCGACAATTGAAAGGTTTTTTATTTCAGTCATTATTGTCACCATTTGTAGCAGAAGCAGTGAAATATAGCTTTATATTCTCCAATAGGATTTAAGATGATTTTTTAGACTTCTAATTCTTGTAGCAAATTCCTTTCCAACATTTTCTGATGAAACAGTATTTTTTTCTTTAAATCTCAACGGTTTCCCGTTTATACCGTCAACAAAATTAAAAATACATTGAGGAAGGAATTCTCTATTATAACCTCCTTCAAGTACGGCAAAGACTGATGAAAAATTATCGGCTATAATTTTTCCAAGCAAGTGATAAATTGATAAGGAGAGCTTTAAGTTTAACAGGGAATCTTTACGGAAGGTATCAAATCCGGCGGAAACAGCTACAATATCCGGTTGAAACTGACGGGCAATAGGAATCAGGAAATTAAAAGCGCAGAGATATACATCATCAGCTGAACCTGGAGGTAAAGGAAGATTTATAGTGTAGCCAATTCCTTGACCATCGCCTATTTGATTTGTTGTACCAAAAAAAGGATAGGCAGGATATTGGTGCAGAGAGAGATAGAGTACCCTGTTGGAACGATAGAAAAACTCTTCTGTACCGTCGCCTAAGTGTCCGTCGATATCAAGAATAAGAACTTTTTTACCCATGTTAATAAGATTCTGACAGGCAATAGCGATATTATTAAAAAGGCAAAATCCGGAAGCCCGATTGATGTGAGCATGATGACCGGGAGGCCGGACCAGAGCAAAACCTGAAGTTTGCGAGGCATAAATACTTGCCCCTACACAGAAGCTGGCTGCCTTAAAACTTCCTTTTGAAGTATAGGTATCGCCATCGAGCCAGCTTTCATTTTCAGATGCGGATTTTATTTTTTCAATATAATCCCTGGTATGAACCAGAGTGAGATATTTTTCGCCGTTTTCAATTGCTGTTTGGGGAAGACTTATAAATGCCCCCAGTCTACTGTTATTCTCAGGATGTGAAGGATTATTATGCTCCAAAAAGATTCGGTTATAGATTATCTTCATGACCTAAACATCGATTTTTACAAAACTTCGCAGAATTAAACCGAGGGTGAAGGAAATCAAGGCGACACCAAAGCTTATGAGGCTCATTTCCAAGACTTGCTTTTTAAAAGAAGTCCCCCGGGCAACAGATACGTAATAGCAAAAGACGACGATGACGGCAAAGCCTATTAAGAGAGTGAAGAAAAGTGAAAGATAAATATTGGATAAAAATAAATAGGGAGAAATCAGAAGTAAAACTACAATCAAATAAATTGCTCCCGTATAAAATGAGGCTCTTAGGGCATTTTTATTATTGATATTTTCAGTTTTAGTGGACAAATATTCCGAAGCAGCCATTGATAATGAAGCTGCAAATCCGGTTATAAAACCGGCAACGGCAATCAGTTGAGCATTTTGAAGAGCAAAAGTCAGTCCGGCCAGTACGCCTGTCAATTCAACCAAGGCGTCATTTAATCCTAAAACTAACGACCCGGCGTATTTGAGGAATTGCTCATGAATAAGTGTAATTGTTTTTAATTGGTGTTTGTTTTCATCAGAAATAAGCTCTTTTACGTGCGGAAATTTTTTAACGAATTTAGCATAAGCATTTTGAGCATTTTCTTCTCCCATTTCCATCAGTTTGACGGCAAATACCAAGCCCAGTATTCTGGCTAAGCTCGTGTAAAAATTTATTTTAAATAGATCAGGTTTTACATTTTTTTGGGAATGAGTTTTCCAGAAATCGTAGTGTCTATCCTCATCCCTAGCAATTTTGGTCAGGATTTTTTTATTTTCAGGATCTTTGGAAAGTCTTGCTAAATTCAGGTAAATTTGTCTATCTGTTATTTCCTTTTTCTGAAAAATGAGAATTTCTTCCATCGTTTCTTTATCCATATGCAATCAGTTTAGCATAAAGAAGGTTATACTGAATTTAAGGATATGAATTTTTTAGAGACAGGCAGAAAAATATTAAACCGCTATTATTTGCCCGCTTTCCTGGTAATAATCTATCTTGTCGGACTTACGGTATATAGCAACAGCTTTAAAGGAGAATTTGTTTTTGATGACTTTACCAGTGTTGTTTCCCAGGAAAATATTAATAAATTGACTGATATTCCCACTATTTGGAATTCCCACAAAACCAGGTTTATCCCCTTTTTAACCTACGCCGTCAATTACCGTTTTAACAACTTTGATCCCTGGGGATATCATCTGGTCAATTTTACAATCCATATATTTAATGCCTTCCTTCTTTTTTTTACGGTAAGAATCATACAAAGAATACCTGTTTTTAGAAATAATTTATTGGCCAAAAGTAAATTGCTGCCTTTTATAGCTGCCCTGATTTTTACAGTCCATCCTGTCCAAACCCAGGCGGTTAATTTTATTTCCCAAAGATCTGCTCTGATAACTTTCTTTTTTTATCTGATTACTATTTATTTCTATCTTCAAAGTAAAATGGCAAAAGTAAAGACAAGTAAGTTAATTTATTTTGCAATAGCATTAACATCTTCTCTTTTGGCATTTGTAAGCAAGGAAAACAGCTATACACTTCCGCTGGCAATTATATTAACGGACTATTTGTTCTTTTTCAAAAAAAATCTGAAAAATAAGATTGAATTTTTAAAACCATTACCTTTCTTTTTATTGTCTTTTATTGTCTACTACTTGATTTATCTTAAAGGAGGCGGACCGGTTTTTGACAAAATTTCATCAATTAATATGCTCTTTGATAAAAAAATTAGCGGATGGGAATACCTTCTAACTCAATTCAGGGTAATTGTCACTTATATAAGATTATTATTATTTCCGGTAAATCTTAATGTTGATTATGACTTCCCCATTTCAAAAAGCATTTGGGAATTACCGGTAATATTATCTTTAAATATTATAATTTTTTTAGTTTTAATATCATTATTTTTTTTAAAGCGCAATCGTTTTATAACTTTCGGAGTATTATTTTTTCTGATTGCACTTCTTGTTGAATCTTCGGTAATTCCGATTAATGATGTCATTTTTGAACACCGTTTATATCTGCCTTCGGCAGGATTTTTCATTGCTGTTTCTTCAATTATTATTTTTATAAAAAATTTTGTTGAGAGTAAAAAAATTAAGCAAATTTATTTTTATTTTCCTGTCATCTTATTAATAATTTCATTCTCTTTTTTAACCTTTAAAAGAAATTACATCTGGCAAAGCGAATACGCTTTATGGAAGGATGTAGCCGGCAAATCACCTAATAAAGCTCGACCGCATTACAACTTGGGAGTAGCCAGTTATTCTACCGGTAAAATTACGGAAGCCAAAAACGAATTCCAAAAAACAATTGCCCTTGATCCCCAATATTTAGATGCCTACCGGAATTTGGGTTATATTTTTGAAAGTGAAAAAAAATATGATGAAGCACTTTCCTTATATAATCAAGGATTAAAAGTTAACTTTTATGATACTACTATCAGGGCGCAAATTGCATCATTTTATACAAGCCGGAAAAAATATGAAGAAGCCATCGATCAATATTTGAAAATTCTGGAATACGATCCCCGGAATTCAAAAGTCTATAACGATATGGGTATTGTTTACTTTATACAGAATAAACAGGAAGAAACACTTGCTTCTTTTAAAAAAGCGGTTGATCATGACCCAAAATATAAAACCGCTATTCTTAACCTGGCTAATTCCTTCTTCCATTACGGTTTTAATGAGAAAGCTTTGGAATATTATCTGCTACTTCTAAAACTTGATCCGGATAATATCCAGGCTTTGTATAATTGCGGTTTAATATATTATGAAAACAAAAATTACCCTCAGGCCGGAAAATATTTTCAAAAAACATCAAAACTTGATGCTAATTTCTCCGAAGTCAGAAAATTATTGAAGGAAATTGAATATAAATAATGATTATATCGATCTCAAGCGTTATCAGACAAACGGTGGTTTACAAGTTCCAAAAACCGCCAACCTATGAGAAGCTGGGCAAACTGCACGGCAGTTAACTTTTCATGGGCGGCTTTAACAGGCATCAATTTGAACATATCAGTAACCGGAATTCCGGTTAAGGAAATGATGTGATTTTCAAGGAAGGCACAGGTTTTTTCAGAGATTATACCGTCCAAAACTACAGTAACAACTTTTTTACCCCAATAAAGAGAAGGAACACCGGCAATTAAAAAAGGCGACAAATTGACGCTAAGCAAATCGGATAAATCCAAATTAAAACTAAGATCCGGCAGTCTGACCGGAGAAGGTTTTATCATCAGTTCGACTTTATAGTCATTCTGGAGATTGTGATCAATAAGTTCATATCTGGCAAAGTCTGCCATTTTGCTTTGATCAATTTTGATAACAATATCAGCACTGGTTTTCTGAAAATCGATCCATCTCTTGTAAGCTTCTTCCCTTTTAAGCATCTCCTGTGTCAATTCGGAATCCTGATGGCCGCGACTTCCGGTATCTCTTTTAAATTTAAATTCCCATTTGGTCTGACGGCTGGGATCAACATAAATGGTGAAATCAAGAAAAGGCAGAAATTCAGGATAAAGAGCATGCAAACCTTCGATGATGACAATTGGGGAAGGGGAAAATTTAAGCGGGGCTTCAAAATCTCCTGTTTGATGATTATAGATCGGAATATCCACAGATTTGCCTTCTTTGATTAATTTCAAATGTTGAAGTAATAAATCCAGTTTATTGGCAGAAGGATCAAGCGGCAGTTTGTGGCTTACTTTTCTTTGACTTCTATTTTCCTTATGATAACCGTCCATGGTTATCGTCTGCACCAGATCTATTCCAATAAGCCTTCTGATTCCGTTGCTGTAGGTAGTTTTCCCGCTGCCGCTGTCTCCGGCAATTCCGATTATTAAAGGTTTTTGCAGTTTCTCCAGTCGTTGCCTGAATTTCATATTTTCTTCCATCAGAATATTTATCTCTTTCTTTTTTTATTATAAACATAAATCGGAAAAGGAGATACATTTTCTTGGACACATCATTATTGCGTTGGAGTAGGAGTTGGTCCCTGGAATCTTCCTAACTGCGGATTAAGCTGGATGTTTTGGGCAGTGACAGAACCGTCCGTATTATCCGTTGCGAAAACTGCAACTTTTGAGCCTTCTTTTAAATCGGTTTTGGATGCAGCAGATGCCTGATTAATCTCTGTATTATCCGATAAGATAACTATCTTGCTTTGGCCATCCGGCATTTTAACGGTAATTGATTTATCATCCAGACTTACAATTTCACCGGTAACCGGCCGGCCGTTGAATTGCCTTCTTCCGGTAAACTGTCCGTTACCGTTGCCTCCTTGAAATTGACCGGATAAATTCTGACGGAAATTAGTTCGACTTCTTTGCGAATAGTTCATGCCGCTGAAAAATCCCAATGCTCCAATAACTATACTAATTATGACAACATATATCGTTTTCACTTTTTGTCTTCACCTCCTTTTTATTAAATTTGTATTTTAGAAAACAGGTAACTGCCTAGACCGGTTAAAATGACCGATATGATAATTAAAACTGTGAAATCAACGGTGAGATTATAATGAGATAATCCGGTAAGGCTGCCTCTTAAACCGTCAACCCCATAAGACAGCGGATCCAAAGAAATTAAAATTGAAAGGATTTTGGGCAGGCCGTTTAAGGGGAACAGAGCTCCGGAGAGAAAAAATAACGGCATGATGAGGAAATTCATGATGAGCTGAAATCCCTGCATGTCTGTTAGAATTGATGCAATAGCAGTGCCAAGGGCGGTAAAAAGTATGGCAGTTAGGATCATAATAAGAAAAGCGAATATCAACATAGCAGGGTTTTGAGGTTTGAATCCGGCGATTAGCGATATGACAAAAACAATTAAACCTTGAAATGTAGCAACCGTTGCTCCTCCAAGAGTCCTGCCTACCATGATTTGCCATCTTGGAACCGGAGCAACTAATGTTTCTTTTAAAAAACCAAACTGTCTATCCCAAATAATTTCTATTCCGGAAAAAATAGAGGTAAAAAGAATACTCATGGCAATAATTCCGGGAGTTAGAAATTGGATATAGTTTCCCTGACCGGCTTTTTGAAAAATCGGACCAAAACCAAACCCCAGCGCAAATAAAAATAACACCGGTTGTCCAAGAGAACCGATAATTCTTGATTTTGATCTTAGATATCTTTTTAACTGTCTCAGCCAGAGAATATAAATTACATCCATAATTAATGCCTTCTCCACATTCGCCGATGCAATCTCATTTGATCTATACTTTCAGCTTCTTCTTGGCGGACTGCATGACCGGTAAGAACTAAAAAGGCTTCTTCCAGACTGTTTTTTCCCGTTTCTTTTATCAATTCATCAGGTTTTCCCAGGGAGATAATTTTACCGTAATCAATAATGGCTACTCTTTGGGCTATTCTTTCTGCTTCTTCCATATAATGGGTAGTAAAAAAAATGGTTATATTTTCCTTTTTATTTAAATTTTGCAGATAGTTCCACATCCTGTTTCTTGTTTGAGGATCAAGACCGAGCGTCGGCTCATCTAAGAAAAAAATTTGGGGGTGGTGCAAAAGTCCGCGAGCTATCTCCAGTCTTCTTTTCATACCGCCGGAAAAGGTTTTAACCAGACTATGTTTCCGATCCCATAATTCAACTAATTGCAGTAATTCTTTAATTCTCTCACGTCTTTTTTCTTGAGGAACTTGATATAAGACACCGTGAAATTCCAGATTTTCAAAAGCAGTTAATTCATCATCGAGACTGGGATCCTGAAAGACAATCCCAAACGATCGTCTGACTTGATCCTGTTGTTTCTGCGGATCAAGACCATTTATTCTGATACTGCCTTTTGTCTGATTAAGAAGAGTTGTCAGCATTTTGATAGTAGTCGTTTTTCCCGCTCCGTTAGGGCCAAGAAAGGCAAAAATTTCTCCCGCATGCACGGAAAAAGAAATATTATCTACGGCGGTGAATCCGTTAAATTTTTTAGTTAAATTGAGTACTTCAATAGCCTCCATATTTTCCATTCCCAATTATTAATTAACTGAATTTTTAAGATATTTATCAAAAAAGGCAACTGATCTTTGCATGGCAGAGGAAAAATAAAGGGATAGATTATGATTATCACCCGGATAAGTAAATAATTCAACAGTTTTTCCGGCATTTTTCATCTGTTCATTTAATTTTTCTGAAAATTCAACCGGGACCGAAGAGTCAGCTATTCCGTGATGAAGCTGCAGTGGTCCTGAAATATCATTTAAATAATAATTGGCTGATATGGAATTCCAGAAATCCGGATTTTGTTCAGGAGTGCCGTATTTATCAATCAGAGTCTGCCTCCAGCGTCTGGCAGCTCCGGTTAAAGAAGGTGAAGGAACTGTTGATCCTCTCCTCCAGCGGCCAAGAAGATCAGGATATGAAGCAACAACACCGGCCCAGATGACAGCGGCTTTAATATCCTTTCTGACAACCATATTCCTTAAAGTTATATAGCCGCCCATACTATGGCCCCACATGCCGATTCTGTCCGCATCAGAGGGAGCATATTTTTTGATTGAAGATACGGCATTTAAAACATCAATGGTGTAGGCATTAGAACCGTATCCGCCGGCGGCATTACCTTCTGAACTTCCGTGACCCCGGTAATCGGGCTTAAAAATTATGTAACCCTGCTTGGCAAAACCGTCAACATAAGGAACATATCGTTCAGTTGTCCGGTACTCTATCGGCGGAATGTAGCCGTGGTTAAAAACAATAACCGGCCAGCCGGATTTAGGAACACTTCCCTCTGGAATAGTTAATAAAGCATAAATTTTCAATCCTTCGGATTGGTATGAAGCAAGATATCTATTGTAATTACTTCCCGGTGTTAAAGTTTCTTCAATTTTTATGTCACTGCCCATTCCCCAATTGACTGAGTCTTCACGCAGTGAGGCAATTGTCAAAGGATCATCATTTTCAATTAAACCACCTTGGTTATATTGCTGATTATCAGTAATTGATCCTATTGAAGAAATTTGTTTCTTTTGGGACAGAAAACGATAGACAATAACTCCTAAGATAAAAACTAAGACAGCCGCAATGAAAAACAATCTGATTTTATTCATATCTTAGAGCTTCAATTGGCTGCAAATTAGCTGCTTTTCTTGCTGGATACCAGCCGAATAAAATTCCAATGCCTGCAGAAACTGCAAAAGCTAAAAGTATAGAATTTGGGGAGATAACAAAAGGAGAGCTTGTCAAATTTGAAATAATATATGAAGCGAGTATTCCTGCACCTATTCCTATAATTCCTCCAACAAAGGTTAAAATTATAGACTCTACTAAAAATTGAGTGACGATCGTCTTCTTTTTTGCGCCTAACGCTTTTCTCAAACCTATTTCGCGAGTTCTTTCGGTTACTGTTACTAACATGATATTCATAATTCCAATGCCTCCTACTAAAAGTGAAATTGCAGCTACTCCTGCCAAAAGAGTGGTAAAAGTTCCTGTGGTTTGATTAACAGTGTTTAATAAATCTTGTTGGTTAAAAATTGAAAAATCCTTATTGGCTGGATCAGATAACTTATGTCTTGCTAGAAGTAAGTATCCTACTTGATTTTGGGCATCTACCATAACATCCGCAGATTTTGCTTCTAATGCAATAGAAGTAACATGAGATGCACCAAATAGTTGTTTTTGTGCTGTACTAAGAGGAACCCAAACTATGTCGTCTTGGTTTTGAAATCCTGTTCCGCCTTTGGAAGTAGTCACTCCTATAATGGTTAACGTTTGTCCATTTACTCTTATTGTTTGACCAATTGGATTTGCCCCTACTCCAAAAAGATCTTCTACAACAGTCGGGCCCAAAACCGCAACTTTTGCCATACTATTAACTTGAGCCTCATTAATAAAATTTCCAAGATCCATTTGCACCTTGCGGATCTCTGCATAAACAGGGGTAGCTCCAATCACTTGAGTATTAGTATTAGTTCTGCCTGTAGTCACCTGAGTCCTACTAGAGTATTCAGGAGACACTTTGTTAATAGTGGTTATTTGAGAAGATTCTTGAATAGCTTGCGCATCCTCTAAAGTTAAGGTCGTTCCACCTCCGGCTGCACCACGGACACCCCCCTGATTTTGGCCTGAAGACTGAACCGTCAAAAGGTTTGATCCTAAAGATTGGATTTGAGATTGAATCGCTTTAGCACTTGCTTGTCCTAAAGATATTAAGGTAATAACACTACCGATACCAATGACAATTCCAAGCGTAGCTAAACCGGTCCGTAATTTATTGACCGTTAATGTACCAAAAGCTTCGGTAATGATTTCAGAGTACTCCATATTTATTTTCTAATTTTTTTCTGGTGGCCGTTTTTTTCATCTTCAATAATCTTTCCGTCCCTGACATGAATAATTCTTTTGGCATGCCGGGCAATATCCGCTTCATGGGTAATCATAATAATAGTATTTCCCTGATCATTTAATTTCTGGAATATAAGCATTATTTCTTCTGCCTGAACTGAGGCGATATTACCTGTAGGTTCATCTGCTAAAATGATTGAAGGTGAAAGAACCAAAGCTCGAGCGATTGCTACCCGCTGTTGCTGGCCGCCTGATAACTGGTTTGAGGTGTGTTCCAACCTGTCAGTTAATCCAACCATTTCCAGATATTTTTTGGCTCTTGTTATCCTTTCTTCTTTGGGAATTGCGGCATAAACCATCGGCAGCATGACGTTTTTTAAGGCTGAAGTTCTGGGGAGCAGATTATATGACTGGAAGACAAAACCAATTTTCCTGTTTCTAATATCAGCCAGTTGGTCATCTGAATATTCCCCAACATTTTCACCATCTAAAATATAATCTCCATTGGTGGGTAAATCAAGAGCTCCTAAAATATGCATCAGTGTCGATTTGCCCGAACCGGACGGACCCATAATTGCCACAAACTCACCTTTTTTAATATCAAAAGAAACATCGTTTAAAGCTACAGTTTCTAATTCATCTGTTTTATAAATCTTTGATAGGTTTTTGGCCTGAATAATTGCTGACATACATTACCTTCTTTGGCCTCCACCTGCTGCTCCGCCCAATCCACCTGCACCTCCAAATCCGCCTCTAGTATTACCAAAAGGGGAGGTGGTTGTACCAGTTGATCCTGTGGTCGTATTTGTTTGGCCGGTTATGATAATATCTCCCTCACTCACGCCTGATACTATTTCAGTTTGTGTATCATTTGACTCACCAACCTCCACATCTGCAGACGTGACTTGATTATCTTTCATTACACGAACTGTTGATGACCCACTTGTTGTCTGAACCGAGGACAAGGGAACTATAAGAATATTATCTTTAATTTGAGTAATAATATTGGCATTGGCTGTCATATTGGAGAAAATTTCCGGCACTTCGGTATCCAGCTTGATATATGCCGGGTAGGTAGTCACTCCTGAACTGACGGTGCCGATGGTATCAATGCTGATAACTTTTCCGCTAAAGGATTTTCCGGGAAAAGCATCAAAAGTGATGGTAACTTTATTGCCGATTTTTACCTTGGGAGTATCGACTTGAGTCAGATTAACTTGAATTATAGGTGAAGCATCCGTCTGAATACTGGCTATTTTTTGCGAGGCGGCAGTACCTGAGGTATTGGACTGGGCAGTCAGAACCGACCCTACCTGAAGTGATAAACCTGTAACCTTACCTGAGATCGGGGCATAAATTGTTGATGACGTCTGCTGATAAGTTCCCCAGGCAGAGTTAAGTGAGGTTTGTGTCTGACGGACAATATTAGCCTGCTGTTTATATTTAGCTTCAGCAGAAAGCCAGTCAACATTGGTAATCATAAATTCCGGCAGCTGGCGATTGGCAGTGTGTGGAGACTTATCAGAATTTTCATAGAGTGAAGTTTGGGCTAAATCCATGAAGGATTTCCAGTTGGTTAATAAATCAGACTGCAAAGCATAATAATTAATTTTGGCATTTTCCAGATTATTCTTGGCACTTAGATAACTGGCGAGTGCCTGAGAAGATCTTTGTTTTCCTACCATATCCAGATCAAGTTCGGCGATTTTATCCCCTGATTTTACATTCTGTCCATTTTCTATATAAACTTTGCTGACTACTCCCGAAGCCTGGGTTT
>Ga0154753_140_pt1 | contig 15064 bp, 15 predicted proteins | sample Rifle2008BG16ft_FD_105761 | JGI IMG/M metagenome (GOLD analysis project Ga0154753, IMG submission 105761) | Candidatus Gottesmanbacteria bacterium RBG_16_37_8 | reverse complement strand
GACTCCCTCATCCGGAATTTTTTCTATCTCTATAATTGTTGATATTTTATTATTGATTTTTAGTTTCGATCCTTCGGTGCGGACCATCCCCGGTCCTATCAAAATGCAGTCATCTTCCTCAATATATTCCTCTATCTCTGATCTTGGCACTACAATTCCGTCCCGAAATTCCTCCTTAAGTCGCTGAACAATTTTGTTATTCTCTTTAACCGATGAATAATGTACCAAATCAACAATCCGACTTGCCACTTTCAAAGCCCACAAAGATGCGGCATGAAAAAGATGTGATCCACCTATAATCAGTAGTCTGCCGTTTTGACCTTTATGTGAATCAGCCGAAGGCATATGAATTTTTTTATTATAATCGTTAATATTCATTTTTTACACCCACAACTAAATCATAATTCTATCACTTTTGCCTCACTGGAATATCTTTCCGGAATAAGATGTCTGTCTGTTACTGTCAAAATACTTTGCTGATTTTCAATCATTCCAAAAATTATATCCCGGTGTTCGTGATCAAGTTCTGAAAAAATATCGTCAAGAAGAAGTACCGGTTTTTCATTTGTCTTTTTTTCAATAAAAGAAAGTTCAGCCAGTTTCAGCCATAATACTGCCAACCTCTGCTCCCCCCTGCTCCCAAAAACAGACAATTCTAAATATTCATCATTGGTATTTTTGATTTTTGATTTTTGATTTTTGATTTTAAAAATTATGTCATCTCTGTGCGGTCCAACCAGTGTCACAGCCGCTCCTATTTCTGCTTCACTGTATTGCTCCAATCTCATTTCAGAAATAATGCTTTTATCATAAAAAAGTTGATACCTTGCTCCCAGTTTCTCCATCTGCAGTAATCGGTAATCATTAACGAAATTAATATACTCTTCTCTTTTATCAGTCATGTAATTTCCCTGTTTTATCAGTAATTGATCCCAAAACAATAATTGATGCCTGTGTGCTTTATTTTCCCTAATTGCCTCAAGTAATTTGTTTCTCTGTCTGACTGCCCGCTCATAAGATAAAATTGTCCGTCTGTATTCCCGGTCAACCTGGACCAAAACCGAGTCCAGATAATGTCGCCTTAAAGAAGGCGAGTCAGTAACCAGTTCCATATCTTCAGGCCAAAACAAAACACTTTTTAAAATCCCTACAAAATCAATGCTTCTTTTAGCAACATCATTAACCAGAAATTTCTTCAAAGGTGTCGGGACTTTTATTACTTCACCTGTTGTTAATACCAACTCTAACACAATATTTTCACCGTTTTCTTTAACCGTTCCCTTTATTCTGGCCAACTCCTCTCCAAATGTAATCACCTGTAAGTCTCGTCCTAAGCGAAAGCTTTTCCCGATCGTCAAAAAATAAATTGCCTCAATCAGATTGGTTTTCCCGGAAGTATTCTTACCGACAATTATTGTTGTCTTGGGAGAAAATGAAAAGTTATTTTTATAATGGTTGCGAAACTTTAAAAGACTTATACTTGAAATAATCATTAAGAAGAAATTACCGTTCCTTTAAAATCCTGTCCTTCCAAAAGTGAATTCAAATTATTCAGGTCTTTCCCGATGATATAAACGGTGCAGTTAATATCTTTGGCCATTTTGGTGGCCACAGGATCAAATGGAATGTTAATCCCCGGACTCCATTTCCTGTCAATCATGTTTTCATACTCATACCATGACAATTTTTTAATCGGCTGGGCATCGGCAAATTTATTCGGATCTTTTGTATAAACCCATTCTATATTGGACATGTTTATTAAAGCTGCAGCTTTATAATCCCGAACCAGAATCATGGCATCATAATCAGTTGAACACCCTGGCTTCCAGCCGGCAGCAATAACCAAAGGTTCCTTTAACCTTTCAATCTTTTTTTCATAATTAAGAATTATCCTCGGATGGGCAATGTCTCTGAAAATCGTTCTTATAAAATGAGCATTAAGTTCAGTTGAATGAATACCTAAAAAATCTAAATCCCAATCGCTGATTTCACCTGTAATATCCTTAGCCGCATCAATATAACGACGGGCTGTTGCACCGCCCCCGACAACAATAAAAAATCGCCATTCCTCGGCGATTTTGCGTCTTATGAATTTATTAAGCTGGGAAATATAAGTAGTATCAATTCCTCCGTTGGGAACAACTAATGAACCTCCAAGCGATATAACAATAGGTTTGGATTTATCCATTGCGTAGTGCCTATTATATCAGAAGTTGATAATATAATTTGTAATAGCAATTTTTTTAACTCAGCTTACGCTATCTTTATAAAATCCTCTCAATTGTTCAGGCAACCTACTTGCAATTGAACTCATTATTTTATATGTAAAATCAGTTTTTTTCATTGGGTCTTCAGTGGATGGTGGCTTTATTAAAGGTCCAACTTTAACAACCAGTGTTCCGTTTTCATCATATTGAGATATAGGTAAGATAGGTATATTTTTTCTAATAGCAATATAAGCGGCACCGTCATGAGCTTTCAAGAGTTCTCGCGACACTTCACCTTCCGGAAAAATTGCCGGTACATTTCCATCACTAATGCTTGAATCAACTTTATCTAGAAAAGCTCTCATCCCTTTAATTGTATGGGGTACTGGAATTATATCCGGAGAATTATTAAACAGCCTTAAAAATATTTTTCTTGATATATTTATTGGAAGAAATTTAGCATCATTTATAAGCCAATTCCAAACTTCAGCTGCACTGTTACCTTGCGTTATATCAGGCGGTAAACCTTCGGGTCTTGGAATTTCTGATGGAGTCCATATTACTCTTGCATTTTGGTTTTTATCTTTAATTAATTTATTAATTGCTCCCATTAACTCAAGAAGATCATTCATTTTTTGACTGCCTGTCATTTTATCTGTATCTTCCACCCTTACAAAATGATTTGCAGCAACTATATATCTGCCGCCTTCTGGTATATTATCTGCTCCTTCGACTCTTACCTTTCTTCCGGATTTATTTAATATATTGATCGTAATATCACCAAAAGTCTCACTATTAAACAAACCCCTTGTAATTTCAGTTAAATAAAGACTGGGTCGTGCCGACTCTTCGTTTTGTATTGGGACTTCTCCATCGATCATAATATTATTTATTTTATAAAAAAATCTATTCTAAATTATATATTAGATAATCGCTGTTCTCGTAAACCAAAGGTAAATCTAATCTTTTTGGTTTTTCGATAATTACATATTTTGCGTCATATTTGTGAGATATGCGTAAAAAATCATCAGTTGTATTTTTATTATATATATTTGAAACAATTATTCGGTTATCTGCAAAATTGCCGTTAAATTGTGCAATTGCACCCGGTACTACATCTTCAAATCTTTCTTCCCAATTATCAATGTAATCCGGAAAAAACGCAATTTCAAATAGTTCTCCCAGAGTAACAACTGAACTCCTTTGGGAAAACATCAAGAAATCAGACAGATAATGTGACCATTTGTCTGCAGGAGTTATAAAGATATCGTTTATTTGAGTGTTATTTTTAGCCCAAATTTGAACTTCATACCAGGAATTTTTTATTGGACTTATAAATATTCCTGGTTTCCAAATATCGAATTTATTAACTATTATCATCACTATAATTACCAAAAATATATTTATAATAATCAAAATATTCCTCAGATGGAATTTCTTTTTAAAGGTATTATTAAAATATACAAAAGGAATAAGAAGACAACCGGATATACTGGTAATAATTAGTGTATTTAAAAATTTTCTCCATGATATTTTGTTATTACAGTATTGTCGATATAAATATCCTATAAAAAATGGATATGTTAGAACAGGAACAAACACCCCTACTCTTATTAATTGAAACTGAATTGCTGTTGTAACGGGTAAAAATTCCGCGGTAACAATTCCGGCAAACAAAATGATATAAATTGCCACAAAAAAACTCTTTAGCTTTCTTTTTAAACCAGGAATAATGTCACTGTTTTTAATTAACCACACAAAAACAAAAGTATTACCCAAACCCAATATCGTTAATATAATTGTAGGAGGATTTATACTAAATACATGAAATACATGCCACAATACACCTTTGCTCACAACGTTATACCAATCCCATCGAATTGTTAAATCCAATCCGGAATTTCTAAATTTCCATAAATTAACTGGAAGCGAAAATAGCATAAAAATAAATATTGAATTTAAAATCTTCGAAAGATCTAATTTCTTTTTGAAGAAATCTATCATAAAAGATATAAAAAACATCACCAGGACGAACGTCGCAGATAAGGGGTGAAAGTTAAATATAATTCCAAGCAACAACAGTGAGTATTTATATTTACTTTTTAAATACAAAACTATGGAAAAAATCAAAAAAGGAAAAGCAAAAAACCTGTCTACTAAATAGTTTTCGTGAGTCGGGAATACTGTAAAAGAAAATACGGGAATGATAAATACTATTAAGCTTAATAAGCTTATTTTTTCATTTTTAACAAAGATGTTTAATAATTGATAATATGATTCAAACAAAAGAAAAAGCGATAAAAAAAATAAAACAAAAAAAAGATTTTCAATTGTTATCAATTGATACTTTATGGGTATTGTTAATAAAGCACGAAAATAAGAATAGTGATCATTCCTAAGCTCTATAAAAGTATTATTTGGATAATAATCTGAATTTATTGTCTTTAATAAAAATGGAATATGAGAATTCTGATCTCCGTCACCGAAGCGGTATCCAACTACAAAGAGGGTTAAAATTGTAAAAAAAAGTATAAATAAATAATGTCTGATTAAACTTTTAATCTTCATTATGCTCCGAGCCTGAATTATAATATTATAATGTTAATATGTCTCCGAAACTACAAAGCGTTATAAAAATAGCCATTCGTGAACTGCGTACTTGCTACACCAAAAACGGTATCATAGCAGGAAGACACCACTTTACTGACTATTGGGCACGTGATGGTTATTTTGCTGCACTGGGTGCGACAGTTATTGGTGATCATGCCATTGTCGGAAAAATGATAAGTCTATTTTACAAATATCAACGTGCTGACGGTCTAATTCCCTACCGTATTTTACGAGGACCGGTAATCCTGAAAAAATATTTTGGTTATCCTTCTTTATATCAAAAACCGCGTCCAACTTATAATCTACGGGGAATAGGCAAAGAGGTTTTGGACGGTACTACACTTACGGTACTTTTTACAGCATTAAGAGGTTTAAAAAATTGGCCACAGGCAAAAAAATATTTAACTCATATCAAGAAGGCTCTCAGATATCTGCAGTTCCGTGAGAAAAACGGTCTTTTATTTGATGGAGTTATGGCTGAATGGAATGATTCAACTTTTAAATGGGGTAACCTTCTTTATTCCAATATCATTTATTGGTATATGTATGATCGTTTGTCAAAATGGGTCAAAAAATTTGATTATAATTGGTTTAATAAATTGCATTACAGGAAAATTATCATCGCCCGGGAAATTCGGAATAAATTATGGACGGGCAAATTCTTTGCTGACTGGTATGATTATAAGCGTCACGATTATTTCTATCCTTTCGCAAATTGTTTGGCTATAGCTTGGGGTTTCACCACAAAAATAGAATCCGCATCAATTCTAAATCATTGTAAAAAAATAAAAATTGCATTTACATTAGAAACAAATTACCCCAAATATCCTTGGTGGAGAATCGATATTTTACATAGAATGATTGGGATGAGTGATTATCAGAATCAAAGTCTGCTTTGGTGGCAGCCCGTTATATGTTATCTGGCAGCCTTAATAAAAACAAATAAAAAATCAGAAATAGAAAAAGTAATCGATGTAATAACTCAAAAAATTATTATAGATAAAACAATATTCGAATGTTACGAACGATCCGGAATTCCGGTTAAAAGATTTATTTATACCTCAGAACATCCATTCGCTTGGAGTTCAGGTATGTTAATCTGGGCATTAAAGTTAAACCAAAAAACTAGGTATTAAACAAATAATTCGAACTGTTATTGTTGACAAACTGGGCAAACAAAAGTGCTTCTGCCTCCCATTTTTATCCGCATAATTTTCCCTCCGCAATTGTTTAAACACTTCTCTCCCTCTCTTCCATAGACGGAAAAATGCTCCTGCATTTCTCCTTTCTCCCCGTAAGCATTGCGAAAATTTTGCTTTGATGCTCCTCCCCACTTTATTCCTGAATTTAATACTTTCTTTAAACTGTCCAATAATTTTTCGCTTCTTTCTTGTGTTAACTTATTTGCTGAAACATTAGGATTTACTCCTCCAAGAAATAGTGATTCACAAGCATAAATATTACCAACACCGGCTAATTTTTCCTGATCCATCAAAAGAAATTTTACCGGTTTTTTGGTTTGTTTTAGAATTTTATAAAATTGACTGTTGCTCACCTTCAATGGATCCGGTCCTATTTTCTTTTTCAAATCCTCAATTGTCTCAATTATCTTCATCCACCCGAATCTCCTTACGTCATTAAAATAAAGCTTGCTGCCATCAGTAAAACTTATAATTACCCTGGTAAATTTGTTCGGCAAATCTTCTGAAGTTTTTTGACTCTTAAAAATTAGCTGCCCTGTCATCTTCAAATGAACAGCCAAAGCCAGTTTCTTATCAGTCTTAATAACCAGCATTTTCCCCAAACGCAGTAAATCGGTAATTGTTGCTCCAAAAAGCAATTTTTTATCACCGCTAAAAGATTTCTCTTTCAGAATTTTTATATCTTTGATGGTAACGCCGGGAATTAATTGAGTCAGTTGAAGTCTGATCGTTTCTACTTCGGGTAATTCAGGCATTTTTCTTTATTTCCTGCATCTTAGAATTTACAAATTTTAATATTTCCCTCTTAAATCTCTCCTTAGTGAATTTCCTTGCATTCTCAATGCAATCTTCTGGTTTTAATTTATTTCTTTCCAGCCTTTTGATTGCTGAAATAAGATCATCCGTTGTCAATTGATCAAAAAATACTCCTGTCTTCCCCTCAATAACACTCTCCTTTACTCCCCCTTGTCTGAATGCTACTACCCCTTTTCCAAAAGCTTGTGCTTCAATTGGCATTATTCCAAAATCCTCATATTCTGAAGGGTAGATCAAGGCTCTTGAGTTTTCATATAAATCCACCAACTCTTCATCACCAACCTCTCCGACAAACTCAACCGTAGGTCCTGCCATGCTTTTTAATTCTTTGTCATAACCGGCAAATGCTTTACCGAAAATCTTCAAATTAAACTTCATTTTATTAGCAGCTTCAATAACTAAATCAATATGCTTGGCTCTGGCCAGTCTGCCCCCCGCTAAATAATAACTTTTATTTGTATCTTGTTCCCTGTACCTTGCTTCTTTCATTTTGTCTGCCATCTCAACCGGCGGATATATAACTGTTGCTTCCCGTCTGTAAAACTTTTTTATTCTTCTTTTAACCTCATTTGAATTGGCTATAAAAAAATCTACTCTTTGCCCTGCTTCAAAATCAATAAGTCTCATCTTATGATTAACCATTCCACCTGCCATTCTTCCCATCATTGTCTTTGTCCAATTTCTGGCTGTCGGATATCCGTATAAATATCGCGGTGGTGTATGACAGTAACAAATATGAAGGCCGTTGGTTTTTTTCCTAATAAGGTTAGGAATATAAGCTCCTGTTGCCGAAACAATTACCGCATCAAATTGTGAAAAGTCCCAATGCTCAAAAATTGTTCTACCAAATATCCGCATCGGGCTGATCAGTTTTTCCCTGAAAGGAATGTTTTGGAAAAAAGAAGTTTTAATCTTCCAATTCATAAATCTATTTTTATGAGGTCCAAGATATTCTGGCAAAAAGACTGAAGTGAAAACAGTTGCCTTTGGCCATATTTCATGTAAAGCCTCAAGTACTCTCTCCGCGCCGCCGTATTCCTTTATATAGTCATGTACTATAGCTACTTTCATAACTAAAACAAAGAAGTTTGTTCCGCTTTTGAATTATTATTCTCCGTTTTTTTATTTTTATCATCCTTCTTTTTTATTTTCTCTCCATTTCTTCCGCTTAATCTCGTAATCAAAGTTAAAAACCCCAGTTCTTCAAATACACTTCTGACATCCGGTCTGTCAAGATTAATAAGTTTTGTTGACGCCAAATCAAGATTAACCGGTGCATTTTTTACAATTTCTGCTAATTTCTGGGACATAAAAGCGTTTTCTTTATCCCTTATAAGCTTTTCTTTTAATTTCGCCTCGACCTGGTCTATATTTTTATAAATATTCTCCAAAGATCCATATTTTTTTATTAAATTCTCAGCTGTTTTTGGTCCAATCCCGGAAACTCCCGGGTAATTATCTGACGGGTCACCAATCAGAGCTTTATAATCAACAACCTGTGAAGGAAAAACCCCGAACTTCTCAACCACTTCATCCTTACCGAATAATTTGGCATCACTAATCCCCTTTACCGGCATATAAATTCTTATCCTGTCGTCAACCAACTGCAGCATATCCCGATCTCCGGTAACCACAATAACTTCGGATTTCTCTCCTTTGACTGCCTGGTCTGCCAGTGTCCCGATCACATCATCTGCTTCAAATCCCGCTAATTCATAAACCGCAATTCCCAGTGTTGTTATTAAACTGTGCATTAAATCTACCTGACTAACTAAATTCTCTTCCATCTTCGGTCTTTGCGATTGGTATTCTTTAAACAATTTCTTTCTGAAAGTCGGCTCCGGTCTGTCAAAAGCAACGGCTAAATTTGTCGGTTTCAAATCATTAATTGTTTTAAGCAAAATTGAAATAAAGCCGTAGACTGCCCCGCTTGGCACACCTTTACTGGTTGTTAAAGGAGGAAGAGCATAATATGCCCGGTATAAAATGGCATGACCGTCAATCAGAACCAATCTCAGCATGGGGATAATTTTATCACCAAGACGTTACTATAGCTTTAGCAGGTTTCGGACCCATCAGTTTTTCAAATTCCTCACTCTCCAAAGTTTCTTTCTTAACGAGTTCATTGGCAATTATATCCAGTTTCGCTCTCATTTTTTTCAATATAGTTGAAGCTTGCTTATACCCGGTATCCAGAATTTTCTTGACTTCACTGTCTATCTTACCCTGCATGTCCGGTGATACTTTGGTTTCTATCATATACCTTCCGCCCCACTCAGTTACATCAACAGATGGTCCGAAACTGATTGGTCCCAAATCGCTCATCCCGAATTCAACAACCATATCTCTGGCAAGTATGGTCGCCTTGTCTATATCATTGGCAGCCCCGGTCGTCATCTCACTAAAAATAAGTGATTCAGCCGCTCTGCCTCCCATCATAGAGGCAATTTCCTCCAGCAAATGTGTCTTGGTTTCATGAATTCTGTCTTTCTGAGGAGGAATCAGAGTAAATCCTAAAGCCATACCCCGGGATACAATGGAAATGCGGTGAACCGGATCCATATGGGGTAGAGCATATGTTACAACCGCATGCCCGGCCTCATGATAAGCTGTCATCTTCCGATCCAAATCGCTCTGCAATCTCTTTTTCTCCGGCCCGAGCTTTACTTTGGTAGCTGACTCTTCAATATCTTCAAATTCGATAATTGTTTTGTTTTTCCTGGCAGCAAAAATGGCCGCCTCATTAAGCATGTTTTCCAGATCTGCTCCGGAAAAGCCAACCGTCCGTTTGGAAACTTTATCCCAATCAATATCTTTAATAACCGGTTTTCCCTGGGAATGTATCTTCAAAATATCTTTCCTTCCCTCCATGTCAGGTAAATCAAGAACAACCCGCCGGTCGAACCTTCCCGGTCGGAGAAGTGCCGGGTCAAGTAAATCTCCCCTGTTTGTTGCCGCTACTATCAACACATGTTCATTAGGAGTAAATCCGTCCATTTCAACCAAAATCTGATTGAGAGTTTGTTCTCTCTCATCATGTCCTCCAACCACTCCAATTGACCTCATGCGGCCGATGGCATCAACCTCGTCAATGAAAATAATCGATGGTGAATTCTTCTTGGCAGTAGAAAAGAGGTCACGCACTCTCGACGCGCCGACACCTACCAGCATTTCCATAAACTCCGATCCTGCCATGGAAAAAAATGGCACTCCTGCTTCCCCTGCCAATGCCCGGGCTAAAAGTGTTTTACCGGTGCCGGAAGGTCCAACCAGAATTACTCCTTTAGGTGTTCTGGCCCCCAGTGCTCTGTATTTCTGAGGATTTTTCAAAAAATCAACCACTTCTGCCAACTCCTGTTTGGCTTCATCAACTCCTGCCACATCCTTAAAGGTTACTTTCGGATGGTCTTTGGAAAAAAGTTTAGCCCGTGATTGCCCGAATGAAAATATTGAATCCTGTGCTCCTCTTGCCTGTCTGATAAGAAAAAGGAAAAACCCGACCATCAGAAGAAGCGGCAACACATTGGACAATATATTAAACCAGATTGTTCCTCCCGATGTGTCTTTAATCTCTATTTCCACACTTTTAGGATCAATTTGCGCATCACTTAGTATCTTATAAAAGGAATCCTGGCTTTCTTTAATTGATGAATAAACCTTATCGTCTTTATATGTTGCCAGAAGTTTATCATCTACCACCTCTATCTTTTTTACCTGCCCGCCTCTTACATCTGAAATCAAAGCGGATAACGGTTTCTCGGGAAATATGTTGGAAATGTCCCTGGCCGACATGATTATAAAAAGAAGGATAAGGAAAATTATCGACCACAGAAAAATATTTTTCGGTGTCAGGTTTAACCGGAACTCAAAAATCTTTTTTCCTTTTTTATTCTTATTGTTTTTACTGTTATTGGTAATTGCCATAATTATCTGATTATTGTCCCCTCCGGAATTTTATCATTAATTTCAACTGCAATTGCAGTGTGATTGCTGTCTGCACATAAAATCATCCCCTGACTTTCTTCTCCAATTATTTTCTTAGGTCTCAAATTGACAACGAAAATAAATTTCTTGCCGGTTAACTCCTCAGGTTTATACCACCTGGCAATGCCTGAAAGTATATTTCTGTTGCTAAAACCATTGCCTAAGTTTACCTTTAGTCGGATAAGATTATTTGATCCTGTAACTCTCTCAGCTGAAACTACCTCTCCTACTCTCAAATCCAATTTCTGGAATTCTTCAAAGGAGATATCTGCTTTCATACAAGAAAATAATTATACTCCAAATTCGAGGCTGTAACAATAAACATAACCAAAAAAGTTAAGTTAGGTCTTTAATACTTGAAGAATGAATTTTTATTAGTAAGTCCCACTACTTTCCAAACTTCTATCATAAGTATTTCCAACTAATTTCACCGGAATTTTTTTTATCTGTAAACGATTACTTACTGTTTCTTGACTATTTTAGCTATTTTGTATAAAATATACAAACTATGAATATTACTCACGTTTCCGCCTCAGAATTAAAAAGAAATGCCGCGGAAATTCTTAATTCCGTCTATTACAAAAAAAATATTACTATCGTGGAAAAATTCGGCAAAGCAATTGCCAAAATTATTCCCATAGACGAAAAAGAAAACAGCAAAACCAATATTACCGATAAGCTTGATTTTTACTTCGGATCTTTACCTGATTTCCCGAAAGTGATAATTACCAGAAACTTCCGCCAACGAAATGTTTCTTTATGAAATATCTTCTGGATACAGATGTCATCATTAACCATATCAGAGGAAAAAAGGCAATCGATAAGAAAGTTATTTCAGAAGGAAGCACCATCAGTATTATTTCTTACGGTGAACTTCTCTATGGCGCTTGTAAATCAAAAAATAAAGAAAAATCTTTAAATCTTATCAGCTCTTTTTTAAATGATTTATCCATCAAAATCATCAATCTTGATGAAAAAATAATGCGGGAATATGCCGAAGTCAAAACTGCCTTGGAAAAAATAGGTAATAGACTGGACGAATTTGATCTTCTCATCGGTATAACAGCCAAATTAAACTCTCTTACCCTTAAAACAGGCAATATTAAACATTACCAAAGAATCCCTGGTCTTAAAGTGGTTTAATACTTAAAGAAACACTCTTTTATCATAAAGAATCTTTCCGTTGGCACGTCCGTCCTGAATCAATTCCCACACCAATTCGGCCGCTTCTTCCGGTTTCCCCAGCTTTCCTATTTTCTGAAGTTCTTCCTGTTCTACTTTTGTATATACTTCATCCAACAGATCAGTTTTAGTAGGAGTAGGAATAAAAACATTCACTCTTATTTTGGTATGGGATAATTCCCTGGATAATGCTTTGGAAAAAATAATCACTGCCGCTTTACAAGCGCTGTAAACGGTAAATTTTGCTTCAGCATATTCCACCGTTCCCAATCGGGAAGATATGTTAATAATAACCGGATCCGTTGATTTCTTAAGATAAGGAATTGTGTATTTGGAAAATAAAAAAACTGATTTAACGTTTACGGCAAACATCCTGTCCCAATTATCCGGATTGTAATCCTCCACTTCACCAAAAATATCAATTCCGGCAATATTAACTACACAATCAAGGTTTCCGAATTTCTTTACTGTTCGACCAACTGCTCTTATCACCTCATCTTCCCTTGCCACATCGGCTTTTATCATCAATAAATTGTTATATTTCCTCTCCAATTCTGAAGCTGTCTTCTCATTCGCATAATAAACTCCCGCTACATTCCAGTCATTCTCCAATAGTTTCACGGCAACTGCCTTACCAATCCCTCTGCTTGCTCCCGTCACTATGGCTGTTTTTCGGTAATCCATAATTTAAAGGTAAAAGGCTTTAATACTTGAAGAAAGAATATTGATTAGTCAACCCCACAGCTTCCCTGACTTCCACCATCGTTGCTCTCGCCACTTCCCGGGCTTTCTCTGCTCCCTCTATGAGAATTTTTTTCACTTGTTGCGGATTGGATTTTAATTCTTGATATCGCGCCCGCGCCGGTGCAAAATATTTCATCAAAGTCTCAAATAGAAAATTTTTTACTTCTACATCCCCCACTTTCCCCTCCTTATACAAACCTTTTAATTCTTCCACTCTTTTCTTCTCGCCAAAAAAGTCTAAATATGTAAACACCATATTCCCCTCAATATGCCCCGGATCTGTAGCATGCTTTCTGGTCGGATCGGTATAGGTGGACATTACTTGTTTTTTTATAACCGCTTCATCATCAAAAATGGAAATAATATTCCCCAAAGATTTGCTCATTTTTCTTTTCCCGTCTGTTCCCAAAACAACCGCTACTTCTTGAGGAATGAATGGCTCCGGCAATTTAAATATCTTTTTATTGAAAGTCTTATTAAAACTATCGGCAATATCTCTGGTGATTTCAATATGCTGTTTCTGGTCGCGTCCAACCGGTACCATATCAGTTTTATAAAGCAGGATATCCGCAGCCATTAGTATCGGATAATTAAATAAACCCATATTGATATCCTCCTCAGTTTGATTTTTCTGCAATTTGTCTTTATAAGCATGAGCCCGTTTAATAAGTCCTAATGAAGTTACATTATTTAATATTGACTGCAATTCCGTATGCATGGGAACATCCGACTGCCGGAAAAAAGTAATATTTGTTAAGTCCCCCAAAAGTGACAACTCATTCAAAATAAGTGTCTCAATATTTTTCTCTAGTTCCTCTCTCTTCTGAACAGTAGTCAAAGCATGAATATCAGCCACAAATAGGAAACACTCATTATTCTTCGCCAGTTCTATAAACTGCCTCACCGCCCCCAGATAATTTCCGATATGAAGACTTCCATCTCCCGAAGGTGTTATCCCTGACAATATTCTTTTTTTTCCGATTATTGTCTTACTGATTTTTTCATCAGATTTAATCTCCGTAAAATCAACAATTTTCACACCCGGAATTTTTTTGAGGTCGGAAGTTTTATAGCGTAAAGTGACCAACAGACTGCCGCTTCCCGCATTAATATATTTTTTTTCAAAAACTTTCTTGTCTATATAAGTTGGAAGTCCTTTAATATAAACGCTTGCTGCTCCGCTTGGTACTCCTGTTATTTTGGCAAATTCCTCCTCCGTTGCCATTCCCAAATTTTCAACTCCTAAAAATATCTTCACTTTGTTGTTATCCAGTTTTGTATCCCCCCGTCTAATTATCGCCACAAACTTCTCATCAGCTTTCATCAAAAGCGTTGCCCCGGCATCAGCCATTCCATAGCCAAGATATTCTTGAACTTTTTCCACAGAAATAAGCTGGGGATGCTCCAAAATCTGATATTCTATCCCCATCTTTTTTAATTCATTAAGATATTTTTTTACTGTTTCATCCATAATTTATTCCTTTACCTCTATTATAAATAAAAATTAACTAATAAATTGTCCCCAATTCTTTTATATAACTTCATTCTTCAAAATATTAAAAAAATCACGACGGAATTCTTCTTGAGATATATTAACCGCTACTTCAATATTATTATTTTTAACTGCTTTTTTCCTTTTTTCCGCAACGGTCATGCCTCGCGTAATTTCCCCTTTAGTCTCAACGGCAATATCCATTCCCAGACATCTAAATGCTTTGGGATTAATTAAATAATAAGCCGCCAGAGCATCATAAACTAGAAGTTCTTTAGATCCTTCATCCTCTACTAACCCTCTTAAAAATTGTTTCATCGTTCTTATTAATGGTTTATAAAGATAATTTCCATGTAAACATTCGAAATCTGCCAATGATAAAGTGATTTTGTTGCAGGGATCAAGAGGGACTAGAATTTTTATTGCTTTTGATCTGAAAACTATATCAGCCGCTTCGGGATCGACAAAAATATTAAATTCTGCCACCCTGTTCTTATTGCCGCATACATCTATTGCGCCACCCATCATGATAATTTTATTGATAAGTGTCGGACAAGCTGGATACTTTAGAAACGTCCTGGCAATATTTGTCAGCGGTCCTAACGTTAATATCGTCACTTCATTTGGATTATCTTTGACAATCTCAAATATTCTCCGATCGGCATCTCCTGTTAACTGATAATCCGTATCTATCGTATCTGCTCCGGCCAAACCGCTGTCTCCGTGGACTACCGCATTTATTAATTTTCTTTTTAAAGGTTGCGCCTTTCCCGAATATATAGGGATGTCTTTCCGGTTAAGTAAACCAAGAATATAATTTGCATTCT
>Ga0154753_139_pt1 | contig 15162 bp, 20 predicted proteins | sample Rifle2008BG16ft_FD_105761 | JGI IMG/M metagenome (GOLD analysis project Ga0154753, IMG submission 105761) | Candidatus Gottesmanbacteria bacterium RBG_16_37_8 | reverse complement strand
ATATAAGCTAAAGTCTCAATCTTCAGGCTTTTTCTTATAGCCCTGAATTTGTCCCCAGGAAGAAGCGTGCTCAGGTCTTCCTGAAGATGTTTGTCAGTAACCTTCCCTTTTATAAAATTACTCAGTTCCTTAAGATATGATTGCCATTTTTTTCCTGTTCTTTCTTCTATAATCTCCCTTTTATAGTCAAATCCAGACAGGAAAAAATGATGGACATCGTAAAAATCCCGTCCGGCAATAGTCTTATACTTTTTATAGCGGTCGGTTACCGCAACCAATTTATTGGCAAACATCGTCTCTTTAGTCTGACAAATGGCATATCTTGAAATATCGGCAAGGTAAAGCGGTTGGTAAACATTTGCCCAAACCGGCTTTCTCATAATTCCGATTTTCAAAGTATTCCGCATGTCTTTAGGTGCTTCATATTTCAGCACAAAAAAAAGTTCATTTTTTGCCTCCTCTTTCATTTGTATAGCCAGCTGTTTATAAACTTTTTTCAGAACTATTCTTATCTCACTCTTATTTGCTCCCCTCTTCAAGTCAAAATCCAAATCGATTGAAAACCGGTCAAGATAACCTAACATCGCCGCACAGGTGCCTCCTTTGAAATAAAGCGAATTGGAGAGCTTTTTATCATCCAGAACTCCAATAAGCAAGCGGTACATCATTGCCTTGTGGAGAGCGTCTTTTCGGTTAGGTAGAATCATACAGCAAAACCAACTTCCTTTCTTATTTGATTGACTTTTTTAAAATCTAAACCTTTACGGTTATCAATATGATAATTTGGGTTATAATAAAGCAAATCGGCATAAGCCCTCTCAGCAGTTGCCTTTTTAACTCCGTTTTCCTCATAAATTCCAGCTCCGTTAAAAAGATGGATATCCTTGAGTTTCCGCACCAGGTATTCATGTTTTCCTATCTTAAATTTTTTTGATACGTCAGATATTAGCGTTATGTAAGTTATGGATTGAAAAATAATTCCCTTAAGGGATAGCACATATTCACAACTGACATAAGCAAAAGAAGAGAGGGCAGTAATTCCTAAGTTTAGAGGATCGATATTTTCCAGGGAAACGGTTGAATAAAATCCTTTATAAATCGGAATAAGAATTCCTTTTTTAACATAGCGCTTAATGACTGTATAGAGCGTATTATCATTCTCTATTCCCCACAGAAGAGCTAAATCCCTGGTGTGGAAAAGTTGCCGGTTTTCCTTGAGTAATATATCTATCCTGTACATTATTGTACAGGATAATTCATCATAACCAATTTGTCAATAGCGCCTCCTCATACCCCTTGACCATCTTCTCCACTGAAAAATTATCAACCGCATGATTACGACAGTCCTGGCGCTTAATCTCCCCCAATCTTTTCACCGCTTCCGCCATTTTCTCATCAGCTTTCTCCACCCCGCCCCCGGTATCTATAACAAACCCGGTCTTTCCATCAACTACTACCTCAGGAATTGCACCGTTGGAGAAGGCAACTACCGGTGTCCCACAGGACATTGCCTCAATCATCACCAGTCCGAATGGTTCCTCCCAAAGAATGGGAAATAGAAAAGCTTTGGCATTCTGATAAAGCTCCACTTTTTTGTAAAAATCCAGTTCCCCGTACCAAATGATATTCTTCCCGTCGATATCCTTTTTCAGTTCTTCATAATAGTCCTGATCGCGAATTTTGCCGGCCAGTATAAGCTTCATCCCCAGCTTCCTGGCAACTCTAATTGCTGATCCCTGATTTTTATGCCGTCCTATAGTCCCCATCATCAGAAGATAATCACCAAGTGGATGCGGATTATAAGTATATTTCTCCGTATCGACACAATTGTATACAGTGGCCAGATAATTCAAATCAGGATAACTTTTTCTTTGTGCGTTGGATATGGTGACAATCGAAGTATTAAATTTCTTAAATAGATTTGCCAGTTCATCAAATAATGGCAGATGCATTACGTTAATCAGGGGTTTACCTAACAGCTTCGCCACCGGCAACAAGACAGCCTCCCCTCTCATATTATTCAAAATCACCTCATATTCATCCTTAAACTCGATCAACTTCTCAATCACTTGCGCCAAATAAACATTCTCTTGGCGTAACTTCCTCGATGATTCAATTTCTTCTAAATTATTACTTGCCCCGCGAAGCCCTGCTAAGCGGGGCGAAGTGGGGCCTATCTCCACTAATCTATACCCCTCTTCCATCGATCCCTTCGGCGCAAAAAGCAATACTTCATGTCCTAGTTTAGCCAAGCCTCTCGCCTGGTAAAAAGCAATCCACTCCGTCCCGCCCTGATGTGTAGGCGGTACCGGCAAAACCACAGAACCCAAAATCGCAATCCGCATATTGATTTCAGTATAGAAGATTATTTATATTTTGGAAATTGATAATTGGAAATTATATTACCCTATTCTCAACTGCTTATGTTTCGGGACATGATTATTCTTAGTTTTAGGAAAATAGGCGTATTTCATATACATCAGGATAAACCTGTGGGCAATCGTCTCCCAGGAGAACTTCTGCTCTACAATCCTTCTGGCATTTTCCGCCATTTTCTCTCTTTTTGCATCATCAGACAGAAGTTTATTGACTTTTTCAGCAATCTCGCTTGAATTTCTGGGGCGTACAAAATAGCCGTTGACCCCGTCCTTAACGGCCAGAGGAATACCTCCTTTTCTTGTAACCACCACCGGTGTCCGGCAAGCCATTGCCTCAAGTATTACTAACCCCAGCGGCTCATCCCAGACTGAAGGCGCTACAAAAACTTGCGCCCTCTTATAAAATTTATTAAGTGTGTTACTTGTACCCAGATGACCAATGAAATGAACATTTTTCAATCCGTAATCATGCACCCGTTGCTCCAGATGCACTCTTTCCGGTCCCTCCCCCAGGATTACCACCTCAGCCGGGATCTTGCGGGCTGCTTGAATCAGGTATTTCACCCCTTTATAGACAGTTAATTTGCCGGCAAACATCACTACTTTTTTGTCTTTGAGATGGTATTGTTGGTCAATGTCCTCTGTATCCAGGTTCGGGTTGAATTTCTTAATGTCTACTCCCCCTGGAATGACTCTTACCTCTCGTCTGAACTCATCCCCGAAGACTTTAAACAGCCACTCTTTAGTCCAAAAAGAATTGGGCACAATTCGTCTGGCCCGCCTCAATGCATCTCCGGTCAAGGCATGGTAACGTTTATCTTTTTGCAAAGTCGGCAGTTCCGACCCATGAATGGAAATAATATAAGGAATTTGGTATAAGCTTTTAACGACTCTGGCAGTCCATGACAAAGGAAAAGCATGATGGACATGGATGATGTTGGGAGCAAAATCTTCAACTGCCGCAGAAACACTGTTCAGCATTTCCTCATATTGGCTAATCATCTCCTTATTGGTAATTGATGTATACAATTTGCATTCCGGCCATTCCGGGTGTCCTGTAAAGGCAATTTTTTGGGAAGTTTTTAAGGGATACAGTTCGACATTGGGAATGTGTCGCTCGTCAGGTGCCACCATCGCCACTTTGAAGTGCCGTCCGACTTCACTGGCCAGAAATCGGGCATATGTTCCTGATCCGGAACCCCAATTGGGAAAAGTCTGCAAGTAAAGGATTTTCATTGTGGGGCAATTGTAAATTATTTAAAAAGAAAAAAGCAAATTATATGTTATGTCAAGGTGGCACCTTGACAACAGGTTGATATTATAACCCGGAGAAAAAACTGTGAGCCTATAAGTTGTCTTTTAATCCGCCATGGTTCGACTAATAAACGGTATAACCACTCGATCCCGGCTCTCTTCATCCAATCCGGAGCTCTCTCAACTCTGCCGGCAATATAATCAAAACTGCCTCCCACCCCCATCATCACCAACGGTCTTCTCATCGGCCAACGGCCAACCTGCCTCGCCGCAAGGCGGGCGACCAACGACAAACGACTAATAAAATATTCCTGTTTGGGAAATCCCATCGCCACCAATATTATATCGATTTTCTGCTTATCAATTTGTTGGACCAAATTATCAAAGTATTTATTGATGTTAATAGATCTTCCCAAATCATCTGAAATTATCAAATTTGTTTTTTGTTCTTTGTAATTTGTCCCGCCGCTTGCGGGATCCCGCTGAGGCGGGATTATTTGTAATTTGTTATTTTTTATTTCAACTTCCGGCTCTCCCAAAACCTCAATTTTTAATTTTGGATACATTTTTCGTAAGCACTTCCGTGTTTCGAGTGCTAAACCTCCCCTTCCTCCTATAAGTCCTATTGTATAGGTGTTTCCGGCTGCCAATTGACAAAGACTTTGCATCAAATCTGCCCCCGGAATCGGCTTTATTTTAATATCAAATATTTTTTTTAATGCCCAGACTATTCCCTTTCCGTCGGGAATATTAATTTGGGCCGTATTGACGATCTCTATAAAGACAGAATCTTTTTGGGCATAAATTACAATTTCCGGATTCGGAGTACAAATAATAAAAGGATTTATCGTCTTTTTGTTCTCTGTTCTCTGTTCTTTGTTCTTTGTTTTTAGATACTTTCTTATTTCCTCTAGGATTTTCTCTTCATTGTCAATAGTAATATTAACTCCTAATATTTTTTTATAATTTAATCCCATAATTAAAATTTAAGAGTCACTGTATCCAATTTAATAAATCTCTTTTTTGCCCCATCTGTATACATATGGTATTCAGGGTATTAATTGCATTATAGTAATCTGAATTATCATCTATAGTAATCATGGATTAACAGCATTATAGCAGGAATCAATTTTACTATAAGTGTTGAATGACTTGAAGATGATGTTCATGAAGAAAATGAATTAATAAACTTATATAATGAAATTATAAGACAAAATTTCTCTTAGTCAATGCAACTTTACTATGATTCTTTGTTTCTTGTATCTTAGAATTTATTATTTATGTCGTCATCTTCTGGCTATCGTCCTTTTGTATAAATCAATATTCTCCAGTGCCACCCCTGTTCCCCTGACAACACAAAGAAGCGGATCTTCAGCTACATGAACAGCAACTCCTGTTGCTTGCGTAATAAGTTTATCGATATTGCGAAGAAGTGCTGTCCCTCCGGATAGTACAATTCCTTTATCAATAATATCTGAAGCCAGTTCCGGTGGCGTATTTTCCAATACTTCTTTGATCCCGACAATTATGCTGTTGAGCGGTCCTGACAGGGCAGCTGTCACTTCTTCACTGGTTAACTCCAGCATTCTGGGTAATCCAGAAAGTGAATCTCTACCCCTGACTTCCATCTTCTTAGGCGTATTAGCTTTAACTGCACTCCTTTGCGGCATGGCATCACCGATTTGAATTTTTACTTCCTCTGCCATCCTCTCTCCGATAATTAGATTATATTTTTTCTTAATGTAAGCTGTCAGTGACTCATCCAGTTTATTTCCGGCAACTCTCACCGAGTTATGTACCACAACTCCGCCAAGTGAAATAACAGCCGTTTCAGAAGATCCTCCGCCGGTATCAACAATCATATTCCCCGATGCCTGGGCAATGGGAATTTTTGCTCCTATTGCCGCCGCTAATGGTTCTTCAATCATGTAAACAGTCCTGGCTCCGGCAGATAATGTCGCATCCATAACAGCTCTTCGTTCAACTTGGGTGCATCCGGCCGGAATGCAAATCATTACTTCCGGCTTGAAAAAGCGGGTCCGTCCGCATACTCTGTCCAAAAAGTATCTCAGCATCGCTTCAGTCACCACATAATCGGCAATCACTCCGTCTTTGAGCGGCCGTGAGGCTACGATATTGCCGGGCGTTCGCCCCAGCATCTGTTTGGCTTCATTGCCAACTGCTACCACCCTGTTGTCTTCAATTGACACAGCAACAACCGTTGGTTCATTCAATACCACTCCCTCACCGGTCAGATAAACCAGTGAATTTGCGGTCCCCAGATCGATACCCAACCTTTTGAATAGCATAAATTCTAAAGACGCTATACCCTAACCGCTAATTATTCTACCTTCCCTATGCTATAATTACAATCGTTTTTTATGGCCAAGAGATTGTTATTCTCCTTATTCTCAATTGTTTTTGTCATTACTCTGGCAACAAGTATCATCCTCTACGGTCGGGGATACCGTTATGATCGGCAAAAAAATATAGTCAACCCGACCGGAATCCTTTCTGTTTCATCCTACCCTGAAAAAGCCTCTATCTATGTCAATGATAAATTAACTTCAGCCACCGATGCCTCCATTACTCTGCCTCCTGACTGGTATCAGGTAAGAATAAGTAAAGAAGGCTACCAGGTATGGGAAAAAAGGATTAGGGTTCAGGGCGAAGTTGTCAGCCAAATTGATGCTCTTCTTATCCCCAACAACCCGTCCTTAAAAGCTGTCACCACTACCGGAATTCTTTCACCCCATCTCTCGCCGTCCTCAACCAAAGTAGCCTATTTTATTACCAACGCCGATACCGATCCTGTTACTCTGAAAACCAAAAACGGACTCTGGCTAATGGAATTAAGAAACGGTCCTTTGGGCAATAGACCCGAACCTAAACAGGTTTTTATCGCAAATCGGGATTATAATTATGACCAGGCTGAAATTTATTGGTCGGCAACGGAAAAAGAAATTATTATTGCCTTTATAGATCCTAAGACAAAATCAGCCTCTCCCTACCTGGCCTATCTTGTTTCTCAGGAAAACTTCGGAAATCCAACCATTGATGTTACCTTTAGATTTAATGAAATCATTCAGGATTGGCAGCAGGAAATTAACCAAGACGAAAATCTGAAACTGGCAACATTAAATCCGCAAGTTTCTCTATTTCTCTCCGAAAATACGGATCAAATCCGCTTTTCCCCTGATGACTCCAAAATACTATACCAGGCCACCGCTTCAGCAGAACTTGCTCCCATAAAAATTCCGCCGTTAATAGGCGTTAATCCGACAGAAGAAGTAAGAAAGATAGAAAAAGACAAATACTATATCTACGATATCAAGGAAGATAAAAATTATTATCTGACTGATGTTTCCAAAAGCCAGACTGACGTTTCTGCTCCGATCTGGTATACCGACTCCAAGCATTTTCTCATAGCTGAAAAAGATAAAATATATATAATGGATTATGATAGACAGAATAAAAGATCCCTCTATTCCGGTCCCTTTGTTGACAATCTCGTCTTTCCCTGGGCTCCTGGAGGAAAAATTATTATTCTCACCAATTTTAATCAAAAGGAGCTGGCTGACCTTTACGAAGTCGATTTAAGATAATCCCGCTATGATTGATAAAAAAACATTAGCTCTCTTTTTCGGTTTGATTGTCTTGGTAGTTTTTATCTACTTTCTTAGCAAAACAACTGACCTGAAGCGATTTTTTTCCTTTCCCGGAGATTTTTCAGCAAGTCCCTCTGCTTCAATTAGCTCTCCGGAAAATCAGGGGCGTTCCAACTTCTCTGATCTTTTAGAATCACCCACTCCCTCACCGGAACCTCCCACCCCCACCACAACTTTATAAACTCAGTACTTTATAAACTTTACAAACTTTGATTCAAATCCTTCTCCGGTCTGGCAATCACAATTAAGCGTTTGAAAGTTGTTCCCGGCGGCCAGCAGGTCTGCAAAGTCAATTGCTCATAATTTGTCTGTTTGGTTAAATATTCAACATCAGTCGGACTTATTATCAGCTTATTAGTTACCCTGTAAATATATCTGTTGCCTTTATAAATCAGATTAATCTCATCTCCGTTTTCCATCTCCTTAAGAAGATAAAAAATAGCATTATATCTTCCTACATTCCAGAAATTATCCGTTGAGTGGGCAAATAAATAAATATTACCGATAACCCCCGGGAATACTGTTCCCAAAGCATGGGCTACCCCTTGTTTGAGAATAGGCAGGAATAATTTAGGATTGGATGGATCAACATTGGGAATAATTGGCGCATTGGCTCCTATTTTGGGAATAACTATCCCGAATTGTGTTGATACCGGTTCAATGATTTCAATCTTGTCGCCACCGGCAATCTGCCCGAAAAAGGTATTATTCGGAGGAACATAAGTCGGCGTTGGAATCAATTGATCTGCAATTTCCACAGGTTCAGCTTTAGCCGGCCGGAAAAACACCTCATAGCGGATATTTCTAATCTGATTAATCCTGTATGCTGCCTCAAGATATCCTGCCGGTCCCAATGTCAGAACAATCCCCAAAAGTGAAGTTAGAACCAAAAAATTCCCAACCGTCCGGATAATAATAAACTTGACGACATCCTTATTTAATTTCATTTTGTTATGTTATTATTTTACTATGCATAAGAATTATATATTCTATGCTTTTGTTTTTTTGCTTCTCCTGAATTTAAAGAAAGATGCCGGTGTAATTTTGGAGCAAGCTACTGGATCAATTGTACCCGATTGATAATTTTAGATGATCTTCTCCTATGTGTACTCCCTGTTAGACGAAGTTGGATCTTATTTTAACAGGCCTTTGCCAATTTTAATAAGAGGTCTTATTTCCCTAAGTTTGATATGCATAATTTCAATATTTTGATTATTTTTAATTCCTCGATCAAGAGCGGATATTGGTCTTTCGCTTTCCTCACGAAAATCCCAAAGTATTTGAATAAAAGAGGATCTTTCGGGAAGATAATACATAAAAGTAGCACTCTTTACCACCTTATCCTCTCCTGTAACTTCTGTAAGTGAGATATCAGGTATATCTCCTAATCTTAAAGTTTTCACAGTTCTTTTACTGACAAGTTCTCCTGTTTCATCATCAGGTATTTCAATATCCCTTTGTACACCTGATTGAGTGTCAAAAAGTCGTCTTATTTCTTCCAAGGAAGTTCTAGCATAATTTCTCACCACTTCAGGGTTATCTTCGACTGAATGTAGCTCAAATTCATTTGTTAAATCACCCATAATAATATAGTAATATAGGGGACGGTTCTCTTTTAGCCACGGATTTAGTAATATTTTGACCTCTTGGTCGGGGCGGGCGGACTTGAACCGCCGACCTCATCGTCCCGAACGATGCGCGCTAGCCAACTGCGCTACGCCCCGCTTGATTTCACTTCGTATTTTAACACTTGGATGATAAAATAGTAAGGCTAACAAATGTCCCCGTAGCTCAACGGACAGAGCAGAGGTTTCCTAAACCTCCGATGGCAGTTCAATTCTGCCCGGGGATACAAATTTTGCAAACTAAATATCCTTTTGATCCAGCCACGCTCTCGGAAGGTTGAGGCATCCCGGTGACCAACTAAAGTATAAATGCTCAGTATTTATTCCGCTGATGAGTATTCCGTTTTTTATAATAATTCCTCCGGCGACGTTACAACTTATGTAGTGATTTCCAGAAGTGGTAAACGTGTATCGTTCGGAACCCCTTTTTAAAACAACTTTGCACCAGACTTTGTTCAATCTGGCGTGAAAAGTATACGGATTTTGTGTAGGCCAGTAATCAAAAGTATAATTAAGACAACTCGACGCCTGTGCAAGCTTGACGCCTCCTAATATCAGGAAAGCAAATACCATAACTATTCCTGCTGGTAATAAACCTTTATAAATATTGCTTTTAGTCATTTTGATTCCTCCTTTATATTTAATTTATTTATTAATAATTAATAAACACCTATAAGTAACTAATCGAGATTTTCAACCGAAGCAACTTCAATGGTTCCCGCCGTATCGTATCTGCTGTCCGAACTGGAAGTTAAAACTCCGCTTATTTTGACATTTTGTCCCGCTTCAAGAGCACCTGAAATTAAATCCTGCTGGTCAAGTCCCTGCAGGCTGTAATACTTATTATCTTTACCCCGCAGCCCGATGGCACATTCCAAAGTCACTCCTCTTGTTGTTTCTCTGTGAGGTAAGCAATCAATCTGCCCCTCAATTGTTATCTGATCTTCTGCGTTGGGTTGTACTGTAGGATAGTTGATATTTTCAGAAGGCAAAGTAGTTGGGAGCGGTCTAGGTGAAATTATATCGTTTTTTCCGGAACTTCTAAAAGATAATATGTTTACGCCCAGCATCAGGAAAAATAGAAATCCAAAAATAAGAGTTGAAATCATCCAATAGTTAACCTTATTATTTTGGTTTTCCATGTTTGTCTTTAAAAAGTATAGCATACTTCAAGAATTTCAAGTTAGTAATTTACTAGCCATTCCTGCCTTTTAGTTGTAAAATAAATAAAACATTAGTTAGGGGGTGAATAAATGGATAAAAAAATCGGCACCGTCACCCATTATTATGACAAAATCGCCGTTGCAGTTATAAAACTGACTGCTCCCTTAAAAGTCGGCAACACTGTCAAGTTTTCCGGCCATGATCAGGAATTTGTTCAGGAAGTTAAATCTATGCAGTTGGATCATATTGCTGTTGACAAAGGCAAAAAAGGGGCTGAAATAGCCATCAAAGTAGATCAAAAAGTCAAACAAAAAGATAAGGTTTATCTGGTGTCTTAAATTTATTTATTCGATCCTGATACTGCTTGTTTTAACCAGTTCTTGCTCCCTATTTTTATTCCTTTCTGGAAGAACAGAAAATAAATAAGAGGCAAAATTCCGGCACTGTTTATAACCAAAATAGCCATAAACCAATACTTCTGATCGTTTTTGGCTGACCTCCATAAACCGTATCCCTTCATCACCAAATCAATAATAATCAACGGATATACCCAACCTGGAGCTTGCTGTAAACCTGACATAAATCCATTATACTACTCCTATGATAAAAGTCATTCTGGCATCCGCCTCCCTGGGCCGGAAAAAAATGCTCTCCTACCTGAATGTGCCTTTTAATATAATCTCTAGCACTGTTGAAGAAGAAAAAATTATCGGCAAAGATCCCCTTGACACCCTTACCCTCCGCGCCCGCCTCAAAGCTGAAAACGTCTCTGATCGTCTTGCAAGGGCAGCCCTTACAAAAGGCTCTGTAACAAGCTATCTCATTCTCTCCGCTGACTCCGGCGCTATTCTCGACCGGCAACTTATCGGTAAGCCCAAAGATCGCTCCGACGCTGTCAAAATACTTACCCAACTCTCAGGCTGTACCCATCTTTTCGCCACCGCCGTCTACATCATCAAAATAGATATAAATAAATCAATAAGTAAAGAAGTAATACAAGAAGGTTTTGCAGAAAGTCTGGTCACTTTCCGTAAGCTCTCCCGACAGGACATTTCCTCGTACCTCTCCCTCACAGATTATACCCGTTATGCCGGAAGCTACGCTCTGGTCAGTGCCCAGGATTTTATAACCAATATCAAAGGCTCAACCAGTAACGTCATCGGCCTGCCCCTGGAAATAATTATTCCTATCTTCAAGAAATATAACTTCTTTAAACCTAAATCGACGAAATCCCAATAAGTACAATCCCCGCCAGAGCCAAACCGATACCCGCCTTCTGTTGCACCGTTAATCGCTCTCTAAAAACAAAGCGCGACAGAATAACAAATAATACCGGGAAAGCTCCTGCAATTGGCGCCACCAACGAAGTAAATCCTGATATCACGCCTAAGTTATAACTGAAATCGGCCAAAGTTAATAATATTACTTCAATAAATAAAAATATAATGATTGTCTTATCTACTAGTACTTTCTTCAAATTTACTTTCCTAAAAGCTGGTAATAACAATAAAAATGGTCCTATTAAATACATCGGATATCCGGCCCAGAAAAAGCCGATTATTCTGCTTGGTATCCTGATCAAACCGAAATATATTCCCCAGGCAATCATTGTAAAAAGACCGTATCTTATCCCATGATTATTCAATATCTTTCTACTGATCTTAACGCCGCCCTCTTGATAAAACGAAACTAAAATAACTCCCAAAAGTGTGAAAATAATTCCAAATGCCAATATCAAATTCATCTTTTCCCGGAATAAGAATAAAGATAAAATAACACTTATCAGCGGAAAAGCTCCCCCGAGAGTTCCTATAATTGAAGCATTCCCCTTCTCTAATCCTCTAAAGTAAGACACATTACCCAATGTATGAATGATATTCAGAATTATGGCCACTCCAAACATACCGAAATCGTCAATTTTACCGGCAAATGGAATATATAAGGAGACAAATATCAATCCTAAAATTACTAACCAAAAATAACTGGCAATATTGCCTATTTTTCTGGAAACTATTGTTACAAAAATATCCCCGGCTCCCCAGCCGAACAAGGCAATCAAAGCAAACAACACCGCCATAACAGAAAGTATACCAGACGGGATTCAAATCTCTTGACAAACTGACCCTATAAGCATAGATTATGTAGGGGTTAATTTTATGGAAGTCAGCCGCTTGATGCGTAAAAAACCGCGTACCGTCAAACTCGATACACCTCTTGATATTGTCTGGACGTTATTTGCCGTCAAACAAATGCATATGGTGCCTGTGGTAGATGAAAAAAACTGCCTTAAGGGAATTATTACTCCGGAGGATCTTCTCAAAAATCTTGTTCCTGATTACCGCAACTTCTTTACCGAATTTTATCCTGATGCCCCGAGTATTGAAGATATTGAGGATCAAATCGATCAGCAGGTTCATTTAACAGCTAATGATATTATGAATAAAAAAGTCTATACCGCCTATGATTATATGGATCTTTTTAAAGCTCTCTCCAGAATGATGGCTTATAATGTCAGAATCTTGCCGGTAATTGATGATGACGATCACCTCAAAGGCTTCTTGGTTGAAAAAGACATCTTCCGCTACCTTTTTACCAAAAAACACCATTTATTCGTAAAACTGAAGAAAATAAAAAAAGGCGCCACTCCCACGTGGTCAAAGAAGAAAAAAAAAGTTTCACTTCGTGAGCTAGCTGAAAACCCCAAATCCAAACCAAGCAAGCTTCTCAAACATCTCATCAGCAAAATCAAATAAAATAGAAAAGATTAATATGGTTACAAATAAAGAAGGTCCTTTCAATAGGGATCCTACAAATTCTGCTTATGGACTCTGGAAAAGTAAGGGTCCTATACCTGAACAAAGTATTAAACATGCTGGTTCATTAACTAATGTTGCTATATCTGAAAAAATTGAAGAATTACTTGAACAAGGTGACATTACTATTGAACAAGTCGTAGATACAAGAATACAATTGTGGGAAGAACGAAGAGATACACGTCGAGGAAGAAGGGGTTGAATTTACTGCAATTCACCCCCCGGCTCAATCATTTTAATAGATTTCGTCAACATTCAATCCCACTGTCCCAGTTTTACTTTTTTCAATTCCGGCCATATCCATCCATAGCTTAAGGTTTGGTTTAGTCTTCATTTTTATCAACCTAACAGTTTCAGAATACTTATCAACTGCAGCCGTAACCGCATCTCTTATAATTTGAGATCTTGATACTTTTAAATCTTTAGCCACTTCATCAACTAAAGATAAATTTTCCGGATTAAGATAAAGCTGAACTCTTACTAAATTATTCATGGTGTATACACCATAGCATAAACAAAAATAACAGTCAAAAATATTCCTGCCAACCGGCAGGTGCACGCTACCGGTTGGCTATTAGATGATTAAGACAAGCATTTCCACAAAGCCTCAAACTGATTTATTAAATTGGAAACCATATCTTTATCTGTCACTACTACTGCAAATGGGGAGTCCGGATTATAAGAAATTAATACCGCTGTCTCTCCGTAAAGCATATAATCACTCTCGCTGGGCTTGCCTACTTTGAGAAAGCGCACCGCATTCTTGACCCCATCCTTTTTGGCTGCATCCCGCCGGTTTACTTGGCTATCAGGCAGAATTTCGCGGGTCATAATCTTTGAACCGAATAGTTCCGGTCCGTATTCCTTATCAAAGAAACTGCCGATGACTTTAGCGTAATTTTCCGATAAACAGACGATATTCAAAGATTTTGCCTCAAGAGTCTGCTTATATATACCTTTGATAGCTTCAGCTCCGAAAAAGACCTGGGCGCCACTGGCAATTGGATTATTCATATATAATTCACCTCCTTGTTCATCTCTTGAACTTTATATCGCCAATAGGTTATAATTAAAGATAAATCTAGTCAAACTGTTGTCCATATGATGAACAAATCTCCCCAACAGCTGGAAGATTTTCTAAATTTACTCGGTTTAAACCCGGAAGAAAAAAGGGTTTATTCAGCTCTCGTTCAGGTAAGCGACCGAACGGTCCTTCAGATAGCCAAAAATGCCAACGTAAACCGCACTACTACTTACAGAATTTTAGAAAGATTGAAAAGTCTGGGAATGGTTGAAGAAATAATTGAAGAAAACCGAGTCAAATTCCGCAAAACTGGTGCTGATAAACTTGAATTACTGGTAAAACAGCAGCAGGAAAAGGTCAAACAATTAAACTACCTCTTGCCGAACATTTCCTCTCTAATTAATGAAGTGTCAACAACTGCCCAACCCGGTACCAAAGTCTTATTTTACCGCGGACAACAGGGAATAAGACAAATGGCTTGGAACAACCTCAAATGCCAACAGCCTCTGGTCGGTTTTACTCATAGGCCATATATAGAAATTGTTGGGGAAAAATTTATTTCAGACTGGCTTTATGAATGGATGAAAAAAAAGATGATTCTGCGGGATATCTATTCTGATACATATTTGGAGGTCAGACAGCAGTTTTATGGAGATAAAACAGTGCTCTTTGACCCAAAAGGATTTCAATCACGCTATATATCCTCTAAAATCTTAAATATCACTCATCAAATGGATATCTACGATAATGTCCTGGCAATTTATAACTGGCATGAAGGTGAAATTTTCGGAGTTGAGATTTACAATCAGAAAGTTGCCGACTTGCACAAACAGCTTTTTGAGATTGTCTGGCAGCTGGCAAAACCAAAAAACCGATAGCTTCCTCTTCCATTCCCTCCCTTTCGTGGGAAAAATATAAGACCTGATTGACATCATGAAGATTTGATGTTATGATGCCAAATATGGATAACAAATATATTAGAACCACTATCACTATTCCCGAAGAATTATTGTATGAGATCAAGAAAAAAGCGCTTTCGGAAAGGAAATCTTTCAAAGAAACTGTTGAAGAAGGATTAAAAATATATTTAGGGAAAAAAATTTCCGCCTCAGCCAAATCGGATATCAATTCATTATTCGGCGCTTGGGGAAAAGGTGTCGACGGAAAATCATACCTAAAAAAAACAAGATACGTCAAGGGAGATAAAGACAGGGATAAATATCTTCAAAACATATG
>Ga0154753_134_pt1 | contig 15997 bp, 12 predicted proteins | sample Rifle2008BG16ft_FD_105761 | JGI IMG/M metagenome (GOLD analysis project Ga0154753, IMG submission 105761) | Candidatus Gottesmanbacteria bacterium RBG_16_37_8 | reverse complement strand
AAATAGACTTATCCAAACTCTCCGCAAGCCCCTTCCCGGTTGTTAACAGAGTTCAATCGGTTAGCCTGGACGATTATGAATCAGTTAGAAAAATGTGGCAGGAAAATTATTTAAATATGGAGCCGCCCAAAACCTTTGATTCCAAAATAAAAGGCAGAAAAGAATGGGTTAGCTCGGATATTAGTAAGATTAATGATGCAATAGAATATCTTACCTCAACCGATCCGGCAAACATAAATAAGGGGATGGAATCTGTTGGGAATATTCTTCCTTTCCTTCTTATTGGTGGATTTTCCCAGACAGAAGTAATAACTTACTTAAAGGCAAAACTTGAAGCTGCAAAATCAGTTATGGCAGATTTGGGTAAAAAGGAGGAGGAAGAAGAGACAATGATTTCCAGAGAATCCGGAAAAACAGAGAAAGCAAAAGAAATGACAACCCAGGAAGAAGTAGAGGAAAGTAAAAATGAATAAATTTATTCTTTTAACTCTTGGAGTTATTTTGATTTTTGCAGGAATTATGGCGGGGCTTACTTTAAAGCCTAAGAATCAAGATTATACTTCACTAAATCCGAAACCTGCCTGTGTTGATTTTGATCCTCCAAATACGTCAAACACAGTTATATTTAACGGTATCCAATATGACCTTATAAAAGAGAATGCGGAGGTTATCGAAGAATCAAAGTTTTCGGAGATGCAAAAGGTCGGAGATTACAACGGTCAGGGGTTGTATATAATGGCAAGTTCGGATTATTTCGGTCAAAAATCAAGCCAAGATCTCATTTTCAAATTAAAGAATGTAGCTCTTAAGTCTCCATATGTTTTTGATATTTATTTAAAGGACGGAGTTGCGATTCCAGACTATATAAGAAACTGCAAATCAACTGGAGGCCAGGTAATAATTACTCAAGGAGATGAATCTGTATTTCCGCCGTATTCTTTCGCCGCTTCGGAAATCCCCGGTTTTTCCGATCCGCAAATTAAATCGTTTATCTACAATGCAAGCAATATTCCTTTTGAAACCGTAAAGAATTTAACCAACGTTGTCTTAATGGGAAGTGTCTCAACTAACAAAGGTCCTCTTCCTTTTTATTTTCATATGGACACCGGTTATCTAATCGATGCAAACACAGCTTATACTTATTTACCTTCTCCCAATGAGGTTCCAAAAATTTCCAAAACCGACCAATCTTTGCAAATAAAAAGAGTAATTCCGATTACAACCCGTTCTTATTCCTGGTGGACTCCGTCATGCAAACCTGCAATATATCTTTATCCGACAGAAACAAAAAAAGTTAATGTCAAAGTAAACACAAAAGGAAAGTTTACATTAACAATCCCAGAATACAAAAAGGAGGGTTGGACAGTAACGGCAAATCCAAGCGGAATAATTAAAACCGAAAGCGGTAGTTACCCCTATTTATATTATGAGTCAATAATTCCAAATTCCCTTATTTCAAGCCCCGAATCGGGATACGTAGTTGGAATGACAGAGCTACCAAGGCTTTTTAAAACATTGCTGCCCAAACTTGGATTAAACGCGGTAGAATCAAAAGAGTTTGAAGATTATTGGGAATCGGTTTTGCCAAAGGAAAATTATTACTTTGTAGCACCAATGACTATGTCGCAGATTGATTCAATTGAGCCTTTGGAATTTAGTCCAAAACCTGATACTCTAATAAGAGTAAGGCTTTATTTTGAAGGCTTAAAAGAGAAAAAGCTTGTTAAAGAACCGACAATTATTACGCCTAAAAGAGAAGGCTTTACAGCAGTTGAATGGGGAGGAATGTTAAAAGTAGACAAAAACTCTACTTTTGTCTGTTCACAATAATATGCTAGGTAATTTATTTAGTAAAAAACATGAGCCCGCTGTCCCTCAACAAGGCGAGCCAGATGTTATTGAACCAACCTCAAACCCTCCTGTTGGCACAGATCAAGTTTCTAATGTTGCGCCTTCCTCCGGACAAATAGTTTCATCCGGTATGCAGCCGACACAAAGAGCGGATTTATCAATTCTTTCCCATCTGGATAGCCGATGCCAGACAATTTTAAACCAGGCGCAAGACGAAGCAAAAAGAATAAGACAAGCCTTAATTGAGCCGGACCAGCTTTTATTTGGGCTTCTTTATGATGGAGACATTTTTAATTTAATGTCCAACTTTTCGGTTGACGTTTCCAAACTTTCTCATGAGTTGCAAGGAAGAGAAAAAGTTGGAACTTTTACAGGCCAACCAACCCTTTCCGAAGATTCAAAAAAGGTCTTTGAAAACGCTTACTCTATGGTAAAGGGGCGTGGCGTTGAGTTTATAAGTCCGGAGGATTTATTACTTTCCCTTTTTTCTTTTTCAACAAGTTCAGTCTTAGAAACTGCTGGAATAAAAAAAGAAAAAATTGAGGAACAGCTTTCAAAATCATCAACGTTTGTTTATGGGAAGAAGTCATCCCTTGAACGCTATGGAATTGATCTAACAAATGAGGCAAAAGAAGGGAAGCTGGATCCTATAACAGGACGTGACAGAGAGGTCGAAAGACTAATTCATATACTACTTAGAAGAACAAAAAATAACCCGATTATTATTGGGGAAGCAGGAGTTGGAAAAACAGCGATTGTGGAGGGACTTGCTTCCGATATAGCTTTAGGTAAAGCGCCAAAAGATTTAGAAAACAAGAAAATTATACAACTTGATTTATCTTCTTTAGTTGCTGGGGCATCTCATCGGGGAGAATTTGAGGAAAGGCTAAGGGCTGTTATTAAAGAAACGCAGGCAGCCGGAAATGTAATTCTATTTATAGATGAAATACATGCAATAATCGGTGCCGGGGATACGGAAGGAGCGCTAGATGCCTCAAACATTATAAAACCGTTTTTGGCAAGGGGACAACTTCAGGTAGTTGGAACAACAACTACTGCTGAGTACAGAAAATACTTTGAAAAAGATAAAGCATTTGAGAGAAGATTCCAGCCGGTAATAGCAGATGAGCCAACCGAAGAAGTGGCAATCGAAATGCTTAAGGTTTTAAAACCAAAATATGAAGCTTTTCATAAGGTGACAATTACGGAAGAAGCGATATCCTCGGCAGTTAAACTGTCAAAAAGATATATTGGAGAGAGATACCTTCCCGATAAAGCGGTAGATCTTTTGGATGAAGCAGCCGCAGAAGTAAGACTTGAGTTAAATGAGGGCAAAAGAGGCGATAGCCAGATAAAACAACCTGATATTGAAAAAGTAGTAAGCAATTGGACAGGGATCCCAATTACAAAATTAACCGAAAACGAAAGCGAAAAACTACTTCATCTTGAAGAAATTATTCACAAAAGATTAATCAATCAGCAAAATGCGGTAACAACAGTTGCAGAAGCAGTAAGAAGAGGAAGAATAGGATTATCATCTGCCAATAGACCAATTGCCTCTTTTATTTTTCTAGGCCCAACCGGGGTTGGAAAAACAGAACTTGCAAAAACACTGGCAGAAGTTTTGTTTGGCAAGGAAGATGCAACAATTAGGCTTGATATGAGCGAATATATGGAAAAACACGAGGTTGCAAAACTTATCGGTGCTCCTCCTGGATATGTGGGGTATGAAGAAGGTGGACAGTTAACCGAGGCAGTTAGAATAAAACCTTATTCGATAGTTCTCTTGGACGAAATTGAAAAAGCTCATCCGGATGTTTTTAATATACTTTTACAACTTTTGGAAGATGGAAGATTAACCGATAACAAGGGGAATACAATCTCATTTAAAAACACAATTGTAATTGCAACTTCAAACATTGGCAGTGCTTTGATTCAGCAGCAGCTGACATCAGTTGTGGATTCAGCAGCTGACAAAAAAGCAGCAAAAGAACCGGCATCCTTTACTGAAGCTTCAAAAGACAAGAAAGATTCGCTGGATAAGAGCGAAGAAATAAAGAAAAAGTTTGAGGAGCTTACTAAGGTTTTAATAGGAGAACTTAGGAAATTCTTTAAGCCGGAGCTTTTAAACCGTTTTGACGGAGTGGTTGTTTTTGAACCTTTAACCGAAAAAGACATGACCGAAGTTGCAAGACTTGGTATAAATTCAACCAGAAAACTTTTGCAAATGCAAGGAATTGATCTAGGTATTACAGATACTGCTGTTGCCCAACTTGCAAAAGAGGGATATGATCCAATTTATGGGGCAAGACCTCTAAGACGTCTTATTCAATCAGGAATTGAAAACCCAATTGCAATTTTAATTATTAATAAAACTTTTATCCAGGGAGATAAAATTCTAATTAACTTTGACAGTAAGAAAGAGGAGTTTACTTTTGCAAAAGCACCACCTGAACCGAAACAAGGAGGAGCTCAAGCTCCAACTCAAAATCAGCCACCTGGACTAATCCAGAATCAGAAACAACAAGGACAACAGCAGTCTTTAAATGGTCAACCACAAGCTGAAAATGCCTTTAACTCCAATTCTATTCCCCAAGCACCTCCCCTTCCTATTCAAAATACTCAAGACGGAACACAAATGGAACCAGTTAAGTAAGCATGAACGATGAACCTCAAATAAACGTAAATCAAACAACTCAGGAAACTTTGCCTGAAACTAAGCAAACACCAAATGTCTTAAATTTTTTAAAAACAAAAAAAGCCTTATTTATCATTGGCGGTTTTATTTTATTACTTATTTTATCTTCCTTTTTATTCCTTTCTCCAAAACAACAAAATGAAAACCAACCAACCAAACCAAAATTATCTAAAATTTGGGAAATAACTCTTTCATTTGATCAAAAAACCCAAAAACTTTCCCTTAAAAAAATTAACATTAAAGAAGGGAATGTGACCTCGTCTAATTTTGGTTTATCTCCATATAAACTTTATGTTTTAGACAAAGACAATAAGAAACTTTTTCAAACAGACATCCATATTACCGAAGAAATCCTTTATATGATTGACACTGTTCCGGAAGGTTCAAGCTCTGCGATCCCCGAAAACCTGGAGCCATTGGAAAGTGTTGTCTATGCCCCTTATTTAAAAGAAGCAACAAAAATAGAAATATATAAAAAAGACGAAAAGGTACTTGAAATTTCTCCCCCTAAAAACTCAAGCTTTAATCTAATCGATAAAGCCTTTGCGCAAACGAACAACGTTTGCGCAAATAGTTTAAACCTTGTTTTTGTTAGCGACGGCTACAGCAGCGAGGCAACTTTTAATAACAATGTGCAGCAGGTAATCGGAAAATTTGTCAGTCTTTATCCCTATTCGGAAAATCCTAAAATTATGGATTTTAGTAGAGCTATTTATAATACTACTTCCTTGGGTTGTAAAAGCGGAACACAATTTAACTGTAACAAGGATTATTGTCCTTGTCTTTCTCAAGCAGAACCTCTGGTAAGAAACATTGTTTTTACAAAATATCCCGAATTACAAGGAGTAGATTCTGACCATTTAAAATTCATAATTTTGGTTGATGCAGACATGTCAAGGGACGGTGTTTTAGGAGTTGCTAAAGGGTTAGGGGGAAGCATTGGGGCATTTGAGACTCATTACCAGTTATTAAAAGTTTGCGCTCATGAAATTTTAGGACATGCGGCGGGATATCTTTATGACAGATATATTTATTCAAGCGGAGCAAATAGTATCTTAAAAACTACAAAGACGGAAAGCAATTGTTCTGCAAATAGTGCCGGTGCTTCATTTTGGTCGCAAATACCGGGAGCAGGGGCGTATCCGGGTTGTACCTCTAATTATTTATATGCTCCTTTTCCTAGAGATTGCGATGATCCCAACGCAGGGTCAAAACAAACTATGATGAGTATGGCAAGATGTGCTTCAGCTAAATTCGATGCTGTTGAAGAAGCATGGTTAAAAAATAATATTGTCTCAAAATACCAAGTGTGTGATTCTTCGGTAATTCCGTCAACAACGACAACAGAACCCGGTCAAACAACTACAACAACTATTTCACAATCGGATATCCCATATATAAAAGGAGTAGTTTTTATTGATTCTAATAATAACAACTCTTTTGATTTTGGAGAAACAAAAGTTACAAGTGCTAGGGTAACTCTTACCCAAACAAACGGTTCTTATTTAAGGACAATTGATTCAGATTTAAGCGGAGGTTATAGCTTTGCGAAAATTAATTCCGGAAATTACGAATTAAAAGTTGAAGCTGGAAACGGAATAGGTACAGTAACGGGAATAGCAATTACTTCTTCGAGTGCCTTGGAGATTAATATTCCTTTGCCTGCGGGAACTGTTACAGCAACAACTTCAACCACTACTACAACTTCTGCTGGTGGATTAACAACTACAACAACCACTCTGCCATATTTCAGAATGGGTACACCCACGCCGACACCAAGAATTTATCAAACAGCAAATTGCGTTCCTGATCCGGCAACTTGTAAGTCGGGAGTAAATGCAATTCAGCAGTGTGCTCTTAAATGCACCATCAAATAGAGGCACTAATTGGCTGGAATAACGTATCCTAAGACATCGTAATCTGGGTGCCAAACCTCAAGCATATTTTCTCTAAAACTTCTAACATAAGACGATTTGTTTAAATGCAGTTTTTTAATAGCTGCAAAATTTTCTATTTCATAATCGCCACAACCGACCTGCAGGCGGTATGGATCAACAATTCGAATGCCAAAGTATTTAATGTTATAATCATTAATCTTTTCTTCTCTTTCAATATATAAACTAGTTTTAGAACTATAGGTAGATTTGGGACCCATTTTGGACAAAAGTTTATACAAAAACTCATATTCTTTGGGATAATGGGGAAATATTTTAAGTGTAGTAATAGGTAATGAGTGGCGAAATATTTCATTGGATAGTTTATTAAGTTCCAAAACCAAATAACTCCAGACCTTTCTAATGTCTGCTTCGTTTTCAATGGGACTAAAACGGTATAGCTTATTCATGGTCTGATTATATCAGAAGAATTTAGCAAATTGCATTTTGGGGTAAAACTTTCTACACTTAACTTAGGCCTGCCTTATGGGGTTTTATTTTAGTCTGCCTATAATTTTTTTACGCTTTTGGTTTTGGGAGGCACCTGCCTCGATTATTTCTTTTTTTGCTTCTTTAAATTCCGCCTTTTTACAACTTTTTTCCCTACCTCTTATGGTTAAAACTTATTTTAAACCTTGGAAAAACGAATACAGGCAAGGACTGGTTGCCTTTTCAATAGGAATGGGAATGTTTATAAAAACTTTCGTGATTTTGGTAGATCTTTTGCTGTTTATTACCTTATTTTTAACCGAAATAGCACTTACGCTTGCTTTTATATTTTTCCCTATCGCAGTTGTCTTATCAATTATTAATATATGAAAAATTACGGAAAAATTTATACTTTTCATACCTCAAGCTTTATTAAACTTTTAAGACTGACCGTTTTTATTTTACTTTTCTTTCTCTCTCTGCACCTTTTTATTAATAATCCGGACATTCTTAAATTTCCTTTGTTTTTACTGGGAGTCTTAATTATCAAAGAAATCTTTTTTCGCTTTCATGTTTACAGAAAAACCCCGTTTACTACCGTTTCAAAAAATGACGGAAAAGATATTTATTCCTCTTTTACTGTAAAGGCGATAAAAAGCCTTGATGATTCCGGAATTGCCTTACAAAATGTTCTCAAAGAAGAACCGGTAAGATTCATGCTTGATAAAGCAGGGATTAAAAAGGAAGAGATAAAAAAGATAAATTTAAAAATGGATGATTTGGCAAAATATGCTTTTGATCTGGTTGAAAACACAAACGGAGAATATGTAACCGCCTTTGATGTTTTTACCTCATATCTTTTACTGACAGAGGATCAAACAAAACTTTTGTTTAGTAAAGAAATTAAAAAAGAGGAGTTGACTGATATCCTTATCTGGGCAAAAAGAACTTTTCCCAAATTTGATAAAGCCCAAAAAGTAAGGGCAAGTTTTTACGGTGAAGGAATTGCCGAAGATTGGGTTTTTGGCTGGACAATCGAAACCAAGAAATACACCATTGATCAAACATCAGAAATTGTCAATAAAAACTTTAATCTCTATGACAGAGAGAATGAGTACAAAAGAATAATTGAGGCATTAGCCGCTAATAAAAGCGTATTAATGGTCGGAGAACCGGGAGTTGGAAAAAAAGCTTTAATTTCCCAGTTTGCTTATGATAGTTTTAGCGGAAAATTCAAAGGCAGTCTTAATCATCAGCGTTTTTTCCAGCTAATGGTGGATGCCTTTTTAGCAGGGGCTCAAAACCAGGGAGAGCTAGAACTAAGATTAGAATCTGTAATTTTAGAGCTTGCTCATGCCGGAAATGTAATTGTTTTTGTTTCGGATTTTGAAAATATCTTAGGCAATTCGGCATACAAACTTGATTTATCCGCAGCCTTGATTCCTTACCTTGAAAAAGGACTAATTAGAATAGTGGCAACTACAACTCACGGTTCTTTTAAAAGATTCATTGAGCCGTTGCATGAGTTATTGGGCGTTTTTGACGTGATTAAACTTGATGAGCCGGAAAAAGATTTGGTTATCCCCATGCTTTTTGAAAAAGCAAACGAACTTGAGAAAACCAAAGGAGTGATAACTAATTATAAAACGGTTCTTGCCGCAATTGAGTATGGACCAAAATATAGCAAGAATTTAGTTTTGCCTGGAGCCGCAACTTCACTTTTGGAAGATGCGACAAACTCCAATATCTTAATTGGGAAAAGAGAAGTAACTGCCGATGATGTTTTAAACCAAGCCCAGAAAGAAACTAAAGCCAAAGTCGGCGAACCAAAACCAGAGGAAAAACAAACCCTTCTTCATCTTGAGGAAATGATTCATAAAAGGGTAATTGACCAAAACCAGGCTGTTTCAGCAGTTTCAGAGGCGATAAGAAGATTAAGGTCAGGTTTGGCAAGCGAGAGAAAACCGATTTCTTTTCTTTTTTTAGGACCAACAGGGGTTGGAAAAACAGAAACAGCCAAAGCATTAGCGGACAGTTATTATGAAGGAGAAGGAAATATGATTAGGTTTGACATGAGTGAGTTTTCAGCTGAAGATGCTCTGGAAAGGCTACTTGGGGAAAATGGATTAACAGATCAGATTTTCGAAAACCCTAGCTCGCTTATTCTTTTAGATGAGTTTGAAAAGGCAGATCAGGATGTTTTAAATCTTTTTTTGCAAGTTTTTGATGACGGAAGGTTAACGGATAATAACGGAAAGACGGTATCTTTTTTAAACAGTATTATTATTGCAACTTCCAATGCGGCATCAGAATTTATAAGAGAAGAAGTTAGAAAAGGAGCAATAATTGATAAAAGTTTTCACGGTAGACTGCTTGAATTTTTACAAACTAATGGAATCTTTAAACCAGAACTGTTAAATAGGTTTGATGAGGTAATTACCTTTAAGCCCCTAGGTGAAAATGAATTATCGGCAATAATTACCCTTTTATTAAATGATCTTAAAAAAAGAATGGAGGAAAAAGACATTTATTTATCCTTTGATAATTTAATAATTAATAAGATCGGAAAAGAGGGTTTTGATGAACAATTCGGAGCAAGACCGTTAAGAAGATATATTCAAGATAACCTTGAGGATTTACTGGCGCAAAAATTATTAAAAGATGAAATTAAAAGAGGAGATAAAATTCTAGTTTCGGTTGACCAAAACAATCAAATAAATTTTACTCCAACAATTTAAATTCCCCAAAAGAAAGTATCCATCCTTGACACGATGGATATAATAGTAGCAGTGAAAATCTTAAGACTTTTTGCTATTCTTATTGTTCTTCTAATATTAATGGTAATTGTTGACAGCCGTTTTCAAAAAGAAACAGAAACTCTGAAAAAACAGAATAAAGAAACAAAAATTTCTCCTACGAATACCCCAACTCCAACAGCGTTTCCTTCTCCAACAATTTTTTTACCAAATGATACACCGACTCCTGTGGTTCAAAATGAAAGTAATAACAATACTTTAATTTATCCAAATTCAACAGTAATTTCCGAAACCGGGAATTTAATTGTTTTACAAAATAATGATGATCCGCAAACAATTACCGATTGGTATAAACAAAAAATTGAAAGTCTTAATCTAAATGCAAAATCATATGTAGTGACAAATGCAAATGGAAATGTTTTGAATAAATTAGTGGGGGCAAGCGGGAATATGGAAGTAAGAGTTGAAATCATAAAAAAAGCAAGCGAAAGCATTGTTGAAATTAAGGTGGGTAAGTAAAATAATTTTCCCCTAACCAAAATATGCACCCAATTTTCCCTAGGCAGGCAGGTTCCCAGCGAAAAAAATATGGGTGCAGAATATCATTTAATCAATAAATTGACTAGTGTGTCAAGACCACAAACTAGATAAAACTAAATTAAAAAATCAGGTAATTTTCTAATAACCCTATAGGTATTGACAAATCGTATAGCCTAATATAAAATGCTTCCACTTAACTGCCCTAGGCAGTTTTTTTATGGATAATCAAGATTCAGAAACCCTAAATGGAATAAAAGAAGACTCTGAGAAAGAAGAATTAAAAACCGCGGCTACAAAACCAAAAGTAAATTTTAAAGATCGTTTCCTAAAATTAAAAAACAAAATTTCTGCTCCAAGTTTTTTTCAACGCAGTAGAAGATCCCGACTATTAAATCAAAGAGGAACAACTAAAAAAAATCTTTATATAGTGGCCGGAGCAGTTATCCTTTTAATTATAATAGTTGTTCTTTTAACAAACGTTGCAGGTCTTACCGGTCAAAGACTCTCTACGGCGTCAAATCAACCGGAGATTGAAAGTCCTTTGGCAACAGAAAAAATCGGCAGGATTTTTGAATTCCCTTTTAAAGATGATAAAAATAATGTTATTGGAAAAGTAAGCTATACAATTGAAAATGCTGAAATTCGTAATCAAATTTATGTTAAAGGTCAACAGGCCAATGCCCTGAAAGGAAAAACGTTTCTTATTGTTGCTCTTAAACTAAAAAATGATTATAAACAGGGAATTAAAATAAACACAAGGGATTACATTAGACTTTCGGCAAATAATAATAAAAACGAGTGGCTTGCTCCGAATATTCACAATGATCCGGTTGAAGTTCAAGCTCAATCAATAGAAAATACAAGACTTGGTTTTATAATTAACGAGAAAGACTCTAATTTGCTACTTCGTATCGGAGAAATTGCTGGTCCCAAAGAGGAAATAAAATTAAAAATTAAATAAGGTTATTTATGAGTTCCCTTGCAAAAAATACTTCTTCAATAAAATTAATAAATGAGATTCAAAGTGCCCTTGAGGATATAATGTACGGTAGTGTAGAAGTCTACGTGCAAAAAGGCAAGGTTACCCAAATAACGGTTAGAAATATTAAAAAAACAGATTTTCAAGTAAGCTCTAAAAAAGATAGCGAGACCGTTCAATTCCCAGTTCAAACACAGATAACAAAAACGTTTATTAGAAAAAAAGTATAAAATTTGGGGCTTGACTTTTGTCAGCCTATATTATATATATAGATAAGTCATAAGCTGACCGCAAACGGAGGCTTTTTCACCTAATATAGTTTGGGTGAAGGAGCCTCCGTTTTTTGTTTCTTGACGCTTAGGCAAAAGAAACAAGGTGCGGAAAGAAGAAGTGCCATCTTTCAAAATTTTTTGAAGGAAATCTACAAAAGAGGGGAGGTGAATATTTAATGAGTATAAAAAGAAGATTAGTTACAGGAATCGCAACTACTGCAATTTTATTAAATACATTAACCCCGATGGTGTTCGCAGATACAACTTTAACCATTTCAGGGAATGGCGCTGATTCAGACAATGAGATTGAGGTTAAAACAACTCAATCAGTACAAGTTCAGCAGTCAAATGATGCAGATGTGCATAACTTTGTTAACGCAGATGCATCAACCGGGGGAAATGAAGCGGATAGAAACACAGGTGGAGATGTAAAAATTGACACTGGAAACGCAAATTCTACAGTTAATGTAGGAAATACGCTTAATTCTAACTCGGCCGATGTAGATTGCAACACCTGCGGTGGAGATGTAACAGCTAAAATTTCCGGAAACGGAGAAGATAGCGACAATGAAATCGAACTAGGTGGATGGAAATCAGAAAACGGCGTAAGTATTCTCCAGACAAATGACGCAGATGTTCATAACTATGTTAATGCAGATGCAAAAACTGGAGGAAATGAAGCCGAAAGAAACACCGGCGGTAAAGTAACTATTAACACTGGAAACGCAAAGTCAGATGTAACTGTTTCAACTGTTGCAAATGCAAATTCTGCCACAGTTGGCGGATCATCAGACGGTAGCTCCATTGAAGCTATTATTTCTGGAAACGGCGCAGATTCGGACAATGAAATCGAGCTAGATCCTCGAAATTCAATTTCCATCTGGCAGGCAAATGATGCAGATGTTCATAACAGAGTTTATGCAGATGCAAAAACCGGATACAATGAGGCAGAAAGAAACACCGGTGGAGATGTAAAAATCGACACAGGTGATGCAACAGCAAAAGTAAAAGTTAACAACAAAGTTAACTTTAACTACGCTGATGCAGACTGCTGTGAATTAAGTATCACGGCAAAAATTTCCGGAAATGGCGAAGACTCTGACAATGAGATCGAAGCCAAAAACCTTTCCAGCGAAATAGTAATTGCCCAAGGTGGTTGGACCAAAGTAGGGCATAAATGGCTCAAGCTTGGTAATGACGCGGATCTTCACAACTATGTTGGAGCAGATGCAAAAACAGGTAAAAACGAAGTTGAAAAAACAACCGGAGTTCCAGATGATCCAGATGAAATATGGACCGGAAATGCAATTTCGGATGTAACTGTTACAAACACTGCAAACAAAAATGTTTTTGGTGCAGATCCAGAATGGGAAATGCCAGATTTTTCAGGAATTAACTTAGAACTAAATTTTAGTTTAGGTGATCTCTTGGGTTTTCTGGGTTTTCATTTGGGCTAATCCGTATGTTGTAGGGTGATCTTTATAGCACTTCAAAAGACACCCTACAACAAAAGGAAAAAAATTAAAAATAGAAAAATAAAACTAAAATAAATAAAAAGAAAATGAAAAATCAAATTAAAAAAATATTAATAACGATAATAATCACAGCACTCCTGTTTGTGCAGGTTAAACCTGTACTAGCAGATGATTTACCACCCCCACCTTCTATTCCGGATGCCCCTTCAGTGCCATCAGTTCCTTCGGTTCCCAGTGCACCAAGTGTTCCATCGGTTCCAAGTATCCCCTCGGCGCCAAGTATTTTTAATCCACCCAGTGTCCCAACCGCACCATCTATTCCCTCAAATCAGGAAACCCCAAGACACCATAATAATAATGATAATAATGATGATGATAATCAATCTGCGCCTACTTCCAACGAAACTAACAATAATCAGGGATCAACAGATTCTTCCGAGCAAACAGCCGGAACAAGCGCCCCGGCATTAGCAGGAACAGATAACGGTGAGCAAGTAGCCGACGGACAAGTAGGAGACCCAACTATTACTACGGGCGATGCCACTACAACCGGAACAAGCACTGTTAACGCAAATAGCAATATTGCAGGGCTTTCTGGTGGAGATGGTTCGGGAGATGGTTCTGGAATTAGCGTTACTAATTCCGGAAACGGAGCAGGTTCAAATAACTCAGGATCAGCTACAGTGGTTTCCGATAACAATACAAACCAAACAAACGGGGCAATTGTTGGTAATGATCTTGGACTTGCCAGCAATACGGGGGAAAACTCAGCTTCTAGAAATGTAGGCAGCTCTACAATTACAACCGGTGATGCCAATACAACCGGAACAATGATTACAGCAGTTAATACAAATATTGCCGGCGCTTCTGTTTCAGAGTTTAACGTGGTTGATGATCAAAACGGTGATATTGTTTTAGATTTTGCAGCAAATTGCATAACCGGCTGTGGGACAGGTTCAACGGAGGTTACTAATTCAGGAAACGGAGCTGATTCCACAAATACGACCGATGTAACACAAATTACCAACAATAATACTTTTCAACAAAACGATGCTACGGTTGACAATAACATGGATCTTCTTGCCAACAGTGGACAAAATACAACAAGTAGAAATACAGGCGGTGATTCTACAATTACAACCGGAGATGCAAACGTAGCTGCCGATATATTAACCTTTGTCAATAATAATTTAGTCGGAAACGTTGCGCTTGGAATTGTTAATATTTTTGGAAATCTTATTGGGGATATAATCTTGCCGGAAAGCGTTTTTAATAGTTTAGTTTGCGGGACAAGCTGTGCACAAGGTGACGTAAATGTTGCAAACACAGGTAATGGTGATAATTCAACGAACAATATTTCAGTTACCCAAACAACAAACGATGCAACTTTTCAAGCAAACACCGCTTCAATTGAGAATAATTTAATCTTTAACGCCCAAACTGGTGGAAATGACGTAAGCCGAAATACAGGAGGAGACAACTCAATTACAACCGGAAGCTCAAGTGTTAATGCTCAAGTTTTAAATATTGCCAATTCCAACTTAGACGGTAGCAACTGGTGGCTTGTAATTATTAATCGAGCCGGGCAATGGGTTGGCCAGATTGTTGGCGCACCGGGATCTAACTTTGCAGGATCAACGGGTTCAGAATTTACAGTTGGTCCAAATGGAGAAATAACAGTTACTAATTCCGGAAACGGAGCAGATTCGGTGAATAACATAAACGTTGATCAAACCACCAATAATACAACGAATCAAATAAATAACGCAAACATTGTAAATAATGTAAATCTAGCTGCCATAACCGGAAATAATACTGCAAGTTATAATACCGGCGGAAATAACTCGATTACAACCGGAGATGCAAAAATTGTTGCAAACCTAATTAACTTTGTTAACAACAATATTAAAGGGGGAAAGCTGGTAGTAACAATGGTTAATGTCTTTGGTAGTTGGTTTGGAGATTTTGTAGCACCTGGCCAAAAGAAAAATAATTCTCATGGGGTAGGGGGTCAACTGGCTGCGGCAAATACTGATAATTCCAATGAGAATTCTTCTGACAATAATAATTCAAACTCAAACAATAATTCAGGAGAATCAACAGGTCAAGTGCAACCAGCTGTTACCACAATGACTATAAATAATTCAGGAGGGTCATCTATTGTTGGTCAGGTTGCAGTTTTATCAAACCAGATTGGTAAAATTAAAAGCTTGGCTTTAGGGAATTCAACTAATGTAGATGCAAATAAGAAAGTTACCATAAATCTTGCCTGGGCATTATTGCTAATACCTTTAATTGCCTTGTTTATTTTAATTAGAAAAAGAATCCTCTTTACAAAGTTCCTGCCTCGTCACTAGACGAATTTAGAGGGTAAAATACTGCCGTAAAAAGACTGCCTAAGTTAAATATGTTTAAAAGAATATTAATTTTAGTATCGATAATAATAATTGGGTTTTCCTCTCTAATTAAAGTGGCTAAAGCAGAGGAAATTGTAATTTCCGGAAACGGTGATGGTTCAACTTCTGAGGTGAAAGTTGAAGCTCAAAACAATACAACAGTTACGCAATCAAATCAGGCAGATGTTAAAAATGATGTATCTCAAGATGCAAATACCGGAAATAACGAAGCGTCAGGAAACAATTCTGATCAGACTAATATTGAGACAGGATCAGTTAACTCAGAAACCAATATAAATAATGAAAACATTAATACAAACGTAGCCGAAAGCATTTGCTGTGGCGAAAATTCTGCTAATGCCCAGATAACCGGAAATGGTTCTGATTCAACAAATACGGTAAATGCAAATACAACTACTAATACAACTATTAACCAATCAAATGTTGCAAACATTACAAATAATGTTACGGTTAATGCAAATACCGGAAATAATACTGCAAACGAAAACACAGGAAACGTAAAAATTGAAACTGGAAACATAACCGCGTTAACCAATATTACAAATAAAAACATAAATTACAACAACGATCCGGTAGGGCAGAATGAACTTTCTTATCTATTAAAGATTTCCGGAAACGGAGAAAATTCAAATAATTCGATTATTTT
>Ga0154753_138_pt1 | contig 16384 bp, 14 predicted proteins | sample Rifle2008BG16ft_FD_105761 | JGI IMG/M metagenome (GOLD analysis project Ga0154753, IMG submission 105761) | Candidatus Gottesmanbacteria bacterium RBG_16_37_8 | reverse complement strand
TAGGTTTTAGCACCGAAATATTTTTTAAGCCAGTCTGAAGCTTTATATTTTTCCAGACGTATGGCAATTTGCGGGGGAAGAATTTTCAGAAATAATAAGACAACTCCACATCTTAATCGATCAAGCAAATTCAAATGCGGGAAGGTAATAACATCAATCGGCGAGTTAAAAGGAGAGATAACATTATTATAAAAGATTGAAGTCAAAGGAGAAGGGAGGAGGAGATCTTTTTGAAGTCCCAAATCCTTTATAAGCTTTAACGCATAATCGTCATTGGTAAACCAGTGATGATAGTGTTTTTCAATAGTCCATTGCCAATTTTTTTCTTTATAACCCTGTACCAGACCACCAAGGGATTTTTCTTTTTCAAAAACAGTAACCTGATGGCTATTCTTTACAAGATAAAGAGCACTGGATAAACCGGTAAAGCCGGCGCCAATAACTGCAATTTTCATAGTCTGGTCGGAATAAAGCAACGGATCACGGGACGAATTCGACGGTGGGGATATTAACAACTTCTATATTGGAAGCAAGTTCTTTGGCAATTAACTTGATTTTACCCTGGATTTGCGAACTGATGGAAAATTGCGCCTGACCGATATTATTGGTCAGTTGTGTGTCTGAGGGCTCGATAATGATATTGGGGGGATCGGCAGATAATTTAACACTTTTGCTCGGTAAGATGCTTCCGTCAACACCTCTGATATAAACGGATATTTTAATTTTTGACGGTTCTTTACCCTGGCTTTTATCTCCAACAGAGGCAATTTGAGGGAAGACAACAGCAAAAGACTTCAAGGGGGAGGGAACAACATTTTTAGCTCTCAAGATATTGGAGACAGGTTTGTTGAGAGTTAATGCTCCGATACCGATAAAGAAAAGGAGAAAAAAAATTCCTGATAAAGTTATGAAAGTTTTATCTTTCATTTTGGCGGTTAAAATGTTTTTTGTTGGTTTGATTGTGACACCAATATTCTCAAAAGTCAAATAAAACAGGCACAATTTGACAAAATTTGACAAAATTTCTCAATTCTGCCAGACTATAGATTGACCCTTCGGGTTTAGAAGATAAGACTAAAGATCTTTTTCCTCTACAACCTCGAAATGTCGGGTACCCCGAAGTTTTTCGGGGGATAGGGTTAAAGTATCCAGGCCCCTTGGGGCCGAGATCTACCCTCCCAATTAGGCTTTCGGGGAAAAATCTTGAGTCAACTTCTTTCCTCGAGGGGTTTAAACATTTTTTAAATTATTTGACAAAGAAGATAATATTTGATTAAATACTAGAGAAATTTGAATTAGTTCCCCGTTTGACGTGTATTAATTCCCTTGAAGATTTATGCCTTTGAGAACTAAACCAGCTGAAGATGATATAACCGTAGAGGATGTTATTGGAGCTCCTCAGAGTTCTGATGCCGAGAAATTGGAACCGGTAAAAAGCAGTTCTCCGCTTGCGGTTAAACCAACATATGAAACCAAATTTAAGCCTGTTGAAGTCCGGCCGGATATTAAAACGGATATGAGAATGCAGGTACCATTGGTGCGACCGGTGCGAAACGACAACCCACAATCTTTTGTGCCAGGACTTGTCTCAGTCCCGACTTCATCCCAAATTGGTACCTTAAACGGTACAGACAGATATGCTTTAACACCTACCCAAAAAGTTTCCGGCTACCTTGATATCATGCCTGAGGGGCACGGTTTTTTGCGACCAAAATTTATTCCCGGAGATCGCGATATTTATATATCCCAGTCACAAATCCGCAAGTTTCAACTGCGGGAAGGAGATGAAGTTACCGGCCAGGCCAGACTGCCTAAAGAGAATGAACGTTATCTTGGTCTTTTGAAAGTAGAGTTGGTCAATGGGGTTGAGGCAGAGAAATCAGCCAAACGCCCTAATTTTGATAATCTGACACCTATTTATCCCAACAAGCATTTGAAACTGGAGACCGGAAAAATACCTCTGTCAACCAGAATTATCGATCTTTTTTCACCTATCGGATTTGGCCAGAGAGGAATGATTGTTTCACCGCCTAAAGCCGGCAAGACTACTATTTTAAAAGAGATTGCTCATGGTATAGCGGAAAACTTTCCCAAAGCACATTTAATGGCAATTTTAATAGGAGAACGACCGGAGGAGGTAACTGATATATCAAGATCGGTTAAAGGCGAAGTTATCGCCAGCAACTTTGATGAAGCACCGGATGCCCAAACAAAAGTAGCTGAGGTTGGTTTGGCCAGGGCTAAAAGATTGGTTGAGAAGGGAATAGAGGTAATTATTTTACTTGACTCAATTACCAGACTGGCACGAGCTTATAACCTGTCAGTTGATCCTTCAGGAAGGACTTTGTCAGGAGGGTTTGATCCGGCGGCTTTATATCCGGCAAAAAGATTTTTGGGAGCAGCACGCAGCTGTGAGGAAGGCGGTTCACTGACAATTATCGGAACAGCTTTAGTTGAAACCGGTTCAAGAATGGACGATTTGATCTACGAAGAGTTTAAGGGTACCGGCAACATGGAACTTCATTTATCGAGATTTTTACAGGAACAGAGAGTATTTCCGGCAATTGACATAGAAAGATCAGGCACCCGTCATGAGGAACTGCTTTTACCTGCTGAAACATTGAAAAAAGTGGTCACTTTAAGAAACATGCTGGGACTTCTTGGGGAAGGATCAGAGAAAACAGCAACGCTTGTTGAAAGACTTCTAAAAACCAAATCCAACAAAGAATTTTTTGAGAGTCTAAATAAGGGCGGATAAATAATTATTACAAGCGATAAGTGCATAAATTATCTTCAAAAATCAGGCCTTTATGGGAAAGGCTGACAAAAGAGTTAAGCAGTTTTTTAACGGATGTTAAAGATTGGTTTGACTTCCTCTATAACTACACCAGGAAAAGATTAGTTTTTGCCGCAAACCATTTTGAAAAGAGTAAAGATGTTTTGGTTGATTTCCTTCTTATAAAGAGGGGAAGGTATAGTAAGCACTTTCTTAATATTTCCTTTATATTTCTAATTGCCGGTGCAATTATCGGCGGTCCGGTTATTGCCGAATATTATCCTACAGTTGAACCAACTGATGGTCAACTGGAGGAAACTTCGGAAGATATCCTGGCCCCGCCATCAGGCGGGGAACTTTCTACAATAACTGAGATATCCGATAAGCCGCGTTTTGAGATTATTGATTATGAAGTAGCCAAAGGCGATACATTGGGGTCAATTGCCGAAAAGTTCGGAATTTCGGTTGACACCATCAAGTGGGCAAATTCTTTAAAAACGGAAAAATTAATTCCAGGACAATCGTTAAGGATTCCTCCGGTAACAGGTATTGTTCATAAGGTAAGTGCCGGAGACAATATTTATTCACTGGCAAAAAAATATAAATCTGAACCGCAGAATATTGTTAACTTTCCGGCTAATGATTTTGCCGATTTGGATACTTTTGCTTTGAATATTGGACAGATCTTATTTGTTCCTGATGGAGTCATGCCTGAGGCGGCTCCTGTCTATAAAGCGGCACCGGTTCCGCAATTTATTGCCGGGGCCGGAGGCAAATTCATGTGGCCGACACAAGGGCAAATTACCCAGTATCCGGTTTCCTATCATATGGCTGTGGATATTGCCAACAGAGCGGCTCCAGCTGTTGCTGCCGGAGATAGCGGAGTGGTGGCATTTGCCGGCTGTATAAAGTACGGCTATGGATGTCACGTGATTATTAATCACGCCGAAGGATTTCAGAGTCTTTATGGTCATTTGTCTTCTATAAACGCGTCGCCGGGACAGAGTGTCGGCAGGGGACAGGTGATCGGAAAGATGGGATCAACAGGCCGGTCATCAGGTACACATCTTCATTTTGAGGTAAGGAAAAACGGAGTGATTCTTAATCCATTGTCATTCCTCAAATAAAGATTTTCGTGGTAAAATTCCCCAAGAAGAATTTTTTTACGGGCTCGTAGTTCAGCTGGTAGAACACTCGGTTCGCATCCGAGAGGTAGGCGGTTCGAGTCCGCCCGAGTCCACCTAAGTCAGCAGTTTTATTGCAAGAACTATTGGTTTTCAGGGAAAAGTTGAGTCGGGATTAGTGTAGATATTTTGTAATTGCGCGGTTAAGTTAATTGAAGTATTATTTTTAGGATTAAACATAAACAAGTCTTCTCTTTCTTCAATTATCAGATTCCCGTCAGGACCGCAGGCTAAATTTTGACCATGAGCAACAAGCCGAGTTGGTGATTCTTTAAGTGGAGTGAGGTTATAAATTTCATTATTACTTTGAACATACCAGCCATCTTGACATATAGTCAAGTTACCGCTTATATCACTAATATCGAAACTGAAAAAGTCACTGGTTAAAATATCATCTATATGTAAACTCGAATTGGTACCCCAACCTAAATAACCATGATTAGAATCGACTTGCAAGCCATTAGTAAATTCTTCCAAATCACTATTTAATGATTGGTCCCAAGAATAAACTCTATTTCGGTTTCCGATGTAAATTATATGAGAGTTAAATTCATAGGCTTCCAGATCTGTGATTTTACCGGGTATTTCTTTGATTTTTTTGAGATTCTGATGGTGATTATTAGCCTGCCATTCGAATATTTTAGAAGTTCCGTTTTCTTCTGGAGTTGAAAATATTACAGTAGGGCAATCGCCTAATTTTACTGATAAGTGGTCAGCTTTTTGAGTAGTATCCTGAAATTCGTTACGAGGTCTTATTACTCCGGTTATTTTCCAACTCTCTCCGGATCTTTTTAAAGGCAATAAAACCAGCTGTGATTTTCCAGTCTCGAAATTTTCTTTGGCTGCGATAAAATTACGCAGACATTGAGGAGCTTCTGCTGTTAGGGTGCTTGCTGGTGAAGGTGAAACAGTTATATAAGGGGTAAGAGCGGTTTGGTTTTGAGGACCACAGGCACTTACCAGGTAGGTTAGAGCAAAAGCGAACATGGCTAACGCTCTTACAGGTTTATGAAGTTTTTCCGGCCGAGAAATACGGTTTAATTCTACTTGAACCATATTATTAGTAACAATTGCGGAGCAGTATTAGTAAGTTATCGATCTTTTACTACGAAGGCAGGAGAGAAATTCTGGAGATTGAGTCCAGCCGCAATTGCCGTCAGCTTGGACCGTGCACTCCGCATTTTTATAGCATACATATTCAGGTTTCAAATCACAGATTGAAACTGCATCTTCCTCATCAGCATTTTGGCAGATTACAGGGTTACATCCGCCTATTTTGCATTCTCCGAGTGTAATTTTTTTCTTGGTTGTTTGACCATTAATAATAATTGAGGAAATAATTTGATCAATTTGGGACTGATAGATTGATTTATTGGGACCTGCTATATAGTACATAATGCCATATAAAATTTCATCGACTTTGGCAAATCTGTATGTGTTACAACCAAAACCGCAAACGTAGACTTCTGTGGCTTCCTGACCGCCTAAGAGGACTCCTCTTATTATTTTAGGACTTTGGCTAAAGACGTCTTTTTGAGGAGCTAGAAATTCTGTATTTATCCATTCATCCAGAGGAAGTGAAGTAGTAACTGGTTTTCCGACTGTAAATGAGGCTCCGTCAAAGAGTTCCGTATCTTCCGTTTGGGTTTCACCCCAAATCTTAACGTCAATAATTTCGCCACCTTCAAAAGCATTGCTATCGCTATCAGGATTTAATTGCCAATTGGGAGGATAGGAAAAGCTTATTCCATAGTCAGTATCAGAGTATGTTAGCCAGTTGAGAGGAACATTGGCAGATCCACTTGGCGGGAGAGAAGGGGGAAGCAGATTTTGTAGTTCTTCTTCAGATAAGGGTTCGACAAATCTTAGTCCGTCTTTAGTGACACATGTTGCCGGGTAACTTCTGGTTAGAATGCTTCCTTCAAGAAGAAGACATTCATCGTAAGTAGTTGGTTTTGGGGAAGTTGTTTTTGATTTAAAAAAGGTAGAAAGAATTAAACCTAAACCAACAAAAAGAATCATTCCGGTAAGAATGAGGATTAATCTTCCGGTGGCTGTTAGTTTCATGGTAATTAAATATTAGTAAATCAGGGCCAGTTAATCAAATATCGGGTTTAATAAACAGCTTGGTAGTGGTTAATTCTTTCCGGAGTTAGATCGGGAGATAAAACAATAGCGACAACATCAATCCTCTTGGGGGAATTTTCCGCCGGCAGATAAAAAGCGGCTATTTTCTGGATCTGAGAGAGTTTTTTAAACCCAACCATCTCTTCAGGTGTGCCAAAAAGATATCCTACTTTGGTTTTTACTTCGACAAAGACGATAGTTTCTTTATCTTTACCGATAATATCGACTTCTCCCCATTTATTACCCCAGTTTCTATCCAGTATTTCATATCCTTTATCCTTGAGATATGAAGCAGCCAAATCTTCGCCGATTTTTCCGGTGGTTTTGTTTTGCGATTTGGTCATTAAAATTGGGGACAGTCCCCATTCGGGGACAGTCCCCTTTGTTTAAAACACCCTCATACGATATTGTAAGGCTTCGGCCAAGTGTTCGAGCTTAATATTTTTCTCATTATTTAGATCGGCTATAGTTCTGGCAATTTTTAATATGCGGAAATAACTGCGGGTTGAAAGAGCGTGTTTTTCAACAGCCAATCTCATCAGTTTCTTTCCTTCTTCGTTAAGTTGACAGAATAATTTAACATGTTTATTTTTCATTTGGGAATTGGTATAGATGTTTTGGTAAGAGGCAAACCTCTCAGTTTGAATTTGACGCGCTGACAGCACTCTCTTTCTTATTTCTTTCGAAGTATCGGGAGAGGAGCCTTCCAGTTTTTCCGCTTCGACAAAAGGCACATTGATAAAGAGATCAATCCTATCCAAAATCGGTCCCGATATTCTTCTTTTATATCTCTCAATCTGACGAAGCGAACATTGGCATTGCCTTTTAGGGTGATTTAAATAACCACAGGGACAGGGGTTGACCGCGGCGACTAACAGAAAAACCGCCGGATATTCGATCCTGCCGGCTGCTCTTGAGATGACCACTTTTCCATCTTCCATCGGCTGCCTCATTGATTCCAAGACTGATCTGGGGAACTCGGCCATTTCGTCCAGAAACATTACACCCAAATGCGCGAGAGAGATTTCTCCAGGCATAGGTTTTGAACCTCCACCGATTAAACCTACCAAAGAACTTGAATGATGGGGAAATCTGAAAGGTCTTATACTGACAATTGATTCTCCGGGACTTAGGAGTCCTATTGCCGAATAGATGCGGGTTACCTCGAGTGCCTCTTTTGAGGTAAGAGGAGGCAATATTCCCGGAAGAGCCCTAGCCAGCATGGTTTTTCCCGATCCGGGAGGGCCACTCATCAGAATATTATGCGAGCCCGCTGCGGCAATAGTTAAAGCACGTTTAGCCTGTTCCTGTCCCAAAACTTCGGAAAAATCGAATTCGGAATCAGCATCCCGCATAAGTTTGTCGATTATTACTTTACTAGCAGGTTTAATTTTCTTTATTCCAGTCAGATGAGCTATCAAACTAGCCAAATTAATAACCGGAAGAACTTGAATACCATCAATTACAGCAGCTTCCCGGGATGAGTTTTTGGGTACAAAAACCTTTTTATATCTGTTTCTTTGGGCAAAAATACCGACCAAAAGGACTCCTTTGGTATGGCGGACTGTGCCATCAAGAGAAAGTTCTCCGTAAACAATAGCATTGTCCAATTGGCCATTGGCAGCAATTTCTCCGGAAGCGAGTAAAATTCCCAGAGCAATAGGAAGGTCATAACAACTGCCTTCTTTGGCCAGGTCGGCAGGAGCAAGATTAACGGTAATTTTCTTTTGGGGAAAGGAACAACCGGTATTGACTATGGCTGTCTTGACTCTTTCTTTGGCTTCTTCAACCGCTTTACTGGGGAGCCCGACAATATTGAATGAGGGAAATCCAAGTGAGGCAACATCAACCTCAACTTCTACAGATACACTTATTAAACCGATATGGGCAACCGAATAGACCTTCGCTAACATATTTTATTTGATACAACTATAATACTTGCCTTCTTTTTCCACTACCTGACCTTTGAGTTGCAGGAGGGACAGTTTTACACTGACTTTTTCCACCGATTGACCTGTTGAAAGCGCAATCTCGTCAATTGAAAGCGGTTCATTTAACAGAAATTGCAGAATCAGGTCGCCGGTTGAATCTTCGGTTATAGAATGGAAGAGCTTTGTTTCTTTTTTGAACGTCAAACGTTCCTGACGCCAATTCATTTCTTTTAAGACATCAGTTGCGGAAGTTACCATTTTTGCCTGTCCGGATTTTATCAAATTGTTAGTTCCTTGAGAGACAGTGGAAGTAATCGGACCCGGAACGGCAAATAATTGCCTTTTATACTTTTGAGCATAACTAGCTGTTATTAGACTGCCGGAGTTTTCGGCTGCCTCAATAATCAAAACCGCCTGAGACAACCCGGCCATGATTCTGTTTCTTCTTGGGAACATCCAGAGTTGAGGAGCGGTGCTTTTGGCATATTCACTAATAATCAATCCCTTTTTTTCAATTTCCTGATGAAGTTTTTGATCTGCATTTTCCACCGGCCAGTCGATGCCCCAGCCTAAAACCGCAACCGTTTTGCCGCTATTTTCTAAAGTTACTTTGTGAGCAGCCTGATCAACTCCGTACATGAAGCCTGAAATAATCGTTATGCCGGCATCAATAAGGGGAGGGAGGAGGTTTTCAATAACTCTTTGGCCGTATTGGGTCATCTTCCGGCTGCCGACAACGGCGATTGATTCTTGAAAAAAATTCTTATTGAAACTGCCTTTAAAGTAAAGTTTGGTTACCTTGGGAGTGATTTTTTTTAAATTAGGAGGGAAGTTTTTATCTTTAATTTCAATTACTCCCATGATTTAAATATACATCAGTTATTTTATTGGTATATCTTCTATTTAAGAGGAAATTTAGGTATAATAAACAGCAATTTCGCGGGCCCGTAGTATACCGGTAACACGCTACAATGGCATTGTAGAGTAGGGGGTTCAATTCCCCCCGGGTCCACAGAATAATCCCGATTAAATCGGGATTTTCTGTGTAAACACTTTTACTTCTCGCAGACGTAATTACCCATGACCAATATGTCAATTCCGGAACGCTGGAAAGTGGAGTAGGCGTCTTCAGGAGAATTGACGATCGGTTCGCCTTTGAGGTTGAAAGAAGTATTAAGGAGAAGGGGAACGCCTGTTTTTTTGTAAAATGCTTCAATCAGGCTGTAATAGAGAGGATTTTCCTTCCTGAAAACCACTTGTGGACGGGCGGTATTATCAGCATGAGTTATGGCCGGGACCTTTTTCCTCCAGTCCGGCTTGACAGGTACGACATAGAGCATGAAGCGAAGAGGATAATGGTTGCTGGTCGTTGGTAAATCAAAAACGAGGTTGGCTTTTTCGGCCAGGACGGAGGGGGCAAAGGGGCGAAAAGCTTCACGGAATTTGACTTTAGCATTGATGATGTCCTTCATTTTGGGGTTTCTGGGATCTGCCAGAATACTTCTGTTACCTAAGGCTCTTGGTCCCCATTCAAAACGTCCCTGATGCCATCCGATGACCTTGCCTTCAATGATTTTTTGTGAGATATAATCGACAAGTTTATCGTATAGCAATTTTTTAATCTTCACCTCGGAGGAGTCCCCGATTAAATCGGGGTCACCATCCGAGGAGAAATCATGTTGGTTGCCACCCCTGAGGTGGTTTAAGGCTGATTCAATTTCATTATTGTCATATTGGCTGCCAAAATAAGCATTGGTTTGGATTTGGCGGTTTTGCTTATTCAAGACATGGTGGTAGAGGTAGAGGGCGGCTCCTAGCGCCCCCCCCGAGTCTCCGGCGGCAGGTTGGATGTAAATATTCTTAAAACCGCTGTCTTTGAGAAGCCGATAGTTGGCAACAGAGTTTAAAGCTACGCCTCCGGCCAGGCAGAGATTATTCAATTTGGTTGCTTTATGAAGGTTTTTGGCCATATTGAGGAGAAGCTCTTCGGTAACTACCTGGATGCTGGCGGCCAGATCTGCAGATCTTTCGGTCACTAAATGGGATTGTTGCGGTGCGACGGGTGGTCCAAATAGATCAATAAATTTACCCGAGTAAGCAGTTGAATCCGAATACTGGTAAGAAAAGTAGGAAAAATCCAGAGAGAAGCTGCCATCCTGATTGGCTTTAACTACCTGCCAGACTTTGTCCTGATATTTCGGCTTGCCATAGGGAGCCAGACCCATTACCTTCCATTCACCTTCGTTGACTTCAAAGCCTAAAAAGGCAGTAAAAGTTGAATAAAGAAGACCGAGACTTTGGGGATAATAAATCTCTTTAAGAATGGTTATTTTATTATCTTGGCCAATACCATAGGAAGCTGTAGCCCATTCACCAACACCGTCAATAGTCATGATGGCGGACTCCTTATAAGGAGAGGGGTAAAAACAGGATGCGGCATGGGAGAGATGGTGTTGGCTAAAAAGGACTTTTTGTTCAGGAAGTTTAAGATATGATGCAATTTCACTTTTAATCCAGAGCTTTTGGGTTAGCCAGATACGCATGGCTTCCCTGAAGGCGTAAGCCGAGCGCGGGTAAGTAGAAAGAGAAGAGATAAGGATGCGATGGAATTTACGGAATGGTTTTTCATAAAAGACAACGTAATCGAGCTCTTTTGGCGTGACAGCGGCTGACTTGAGGCAGAAATCAATGGCATTTTTGGGGAAGGATGAGTCATGTTTTTTACGGCTGAAACGCTCTTCTTCTGCGGCAGCAATAATTTGGCCGTCTTTTATTATGGCGGCGGCGGCATCGTGATAGTAGCAGGAAACTCCTAAAATGATCATACGTGAAATCAGTATTGATTGGTAAGTTCAGCTAAAGTTTCCGATTGAGAGTCCTTATTTTTCCAAGTTGATGATCTTAGTTTTTTCATTTTCAGAGCGTCTTTGAAGAGAGAAAAAAGAAGGCCGAAGGGGAGAAGTAAGAGATAGAAAAAAGAGAGGATGACTTTGGATTGAAAAATACCTATTTTATGAGCTATCGTTTTCCAGGTTTGCCAGAGAGAGGAGAGAAATTTCATTCTATTAATATACAGTAAAAGGCAGTCTTAAAACAAAGTGTAGATGAAGGGGGCAACCGGGGAACTTTGGGCAAAAATCATCAGGACTCCCAACAAAACCAGGACGACTATCATGGGGATCATCCACCATAACCTTTCCTGCCAGAGAAAGGTGAGAAGTTCTTTAAAGATTGAAGATTTTAAGAAAAGGCCTTTGAACATTATATTATGTATAATACCTGGAAAATGAAAAAGCAACAGCGGAAAAGTAAAGTTGGGCACAGAGTGGTGATAATTTTAGGATCACTTTTTTTTATGGCGATGGCCGGAGAATTGATAACAGCCAAGTTTTTACCCCAAAAAACTTTCAGACTTGCTTACAGTGAGGCTATTAACTGTTTTAAGTCCGACAAGACCTTACTTTTTACTCTAAAACCGAATTGCACTCTTCAATTTGAAAATTACGATACGGGGGAAACCGTTTCGGCGAAGACAAACAATATGGGCTACCGGGGGGAGGATTTTCAACCTGAGAAAAATGCAAATGAAAAAAGAATTTTAGTGGAGGGAGATTCGTTTGTTTTGGGATTTGGGGTTTCTGATAATGATGTTTTTACAAAAGTGTTGGAGGAAAAATTGGGAGGAGGAACAAGAGTAATTAATGCCGGATATAAGGGAGGATTCGGGCCTGACGGATATTATCTTCATTTAAAAAACGAGGGGATGAATTTAGCTCCTGATCTGACCATTTTTTCCATCTTTGTCTATAATGATTTTACTGATATGACGGACAGTGATTGGTTAGGATCGGGAAAAAACGGCGAGCCACAAAGGATAGTTTCCAATAAAATAAGAGTTGATGAGATCGGATATCTTCTGCCTTTAAGCGTTCCTTATGTTTACAGATTGCCAATACTTCGCAACAGCCATTTGGCTATCTTATCTTTTGACGGACTTAAAGCGTTACAGGCAAAGGTTAAACATTATTACGACCGGATTTACTTTAAAATATTCAAACCGCAATTCCCGAGCGGAGAGGCGAGTGATTCTAATTTTTTAGGAACTTATTTCAGTAACTGTTTATTTGGAGAAATTTGTCACCGCAAAGCATTTCATCTTTACCAGGATATGATGTCAGTTATCAGAGCTTCCAGAGATTTGACGAAATCAAAAGCTATAGACGGAAACGATAATTTTCTCATTCTGATAATTCCGGCTGACTTCCAGATTTATGATGATGTAATGGATAAATATAAAACAGATACGGGGATTCCTTACCATCCATGGGAGATTGAAGATCCTAATCCGCAGAGACGATTAAGAGAACTTTTTGACAGTGAGGGGATAAAATATATTGATCTTCTGCCATTAATGCGGCTTAGCCGCGAGAGACTATATTTTAAAAAGGACGGGCATTTTAATCGCGAAGGGCACGCATTTTCTGCAACGGTTGTATATAATTGGATTAGAGAATACTATGGCAATCTCAGTTCGCGTTAAGACAGTATTATTTTCTGTTTTTAATAATAAGCTTCATATTTATCTACCGGGCCAGCGGTTACCGCAGGGTTTGGTTGCTCACGGGATTTCCTTAAATAAACTGGCTATGTCGGTAATTGAGTCTGTAGCCGGCCAAGCAATTAATGAGAGTTATTTGGAACAGCTATATACTTTTTCCCATCCGTTTGAGCAGATGATGGAGGTTGATGTTGTTTATTATTTGCTTCTGCCGGCTGAGAAAATCAGTGAGTTCTATCAGGAATCATGGATTGCTGCAGACAGTGTTTCCAGAAATATCAGCGAATACGGAATAATTTCCTATGCCATTCAGAGATTGAGGTGGAAGGTTGAGTATACCAACGTTGTTTATTCGCTACTTCCAAGAGAGTTTACTTTAAGCGAGCTGCAGAGAATATATGAGTCTATCTTAGGCAGAAAACTGGATAAAAGGAATTTCCGGAGGAAAATTCTATCTCTAGGATTGCTTCGTTCAAGCGGAAGAAAAAGGACAGGGCTTAAGGCCAGGCCGGCCAGAATGTTCAGATTTCGTGAACGAAAACCTTCGATGGTACAGGTGTTTTAAATTTCCATCTTGCTAAGAGTTATAGAGTAGTGTATAGTTTCTAATATTTAGTGTAGAAGATACACTATATATGAGATACTTTGATAAGGCGACAATCGAGCGAGTAAGAAGGGGTTATTATTCTGCGGTTTACTTTAACCGGGCGAAAGAGATATTGCTGAAGGAGAAGAATTTGAAAGAGGCAACAATGCAGATTTTTCAAAAAAAGGAAGGAAGTATTTTATGCGGGGTTATGGAGGTGATGGAACTACTGAAGGTGGGAACAGGATATTTTGACCCGCCTTCGTCCCGATTAAATCGGGACTATGGCGAGGCGAGGTGGATTGATAAAAGTGGAGAATTGGAAGTTAGATCTTTAGTTGACGGAGACAGATTGAATTCATGGGAGACAGTGATGCATATTTCCGGTCCATATGCTTATTTTGCCCATCTGGAATCTTTGTATTTAGGAATTTTGGCCAGAAGGACAATGGTTGCAACAAATACCAAGAAATGCGTGGAAGCGGCAGATGGAGTACCGGTGATATTTTTCGGAGACAGGTTTGATTATTTTTTAAATCAGGAGGGTGACGGATATGCGGCTAAAATCGGAGGAGCACAAGCGGTTTGCACAGAAGCAATGTCAAAAGGATTTGGTGAAGTGCCTGTGGGGACGATTCCTCATTCACTGATTGCTTTAACCGGCGGAGATACAGTAAAAGCTGCTGATCTTTTTCATAAATATTATCCTAATGTTAATCTGATTGCTTTGGTTGATTTTGAAAATGATAGTCTTAAGACTTCTTTGGAAGTAGCCCGTAAAATGGGGAAAAAATTATGGGGAGTCCGTCTTGATACTGCAGGGGAAGTGACGGATAAAAGTATCAAGTATAAAAAAGAAGATTTAAATGGAGTTAATCCGTATTTAGTGAGGGCAGTAAGAGAGGCTTTGGATAAGGAAGGGTTTAGTCATGTAAAAATAGTAGTTTCGGGGGGATTTTATACTGAGAAAATTAAAAAATTTACAAAAGAAAAAGTTCCGGTTGATGCTTATGGCGTCGGATCGGCAATAATTGTTGGTGAAAATGATTTTACAGCAGATATTGTAGATGTGGAGGGTAAGTCTATGGCTAAAGTTGGGAGAAATTATAAAGCTAATTCTAGATTACAGAGGAGGAGTTTGTAAAATGGAATATTCAGCATTTGAAAAAGTACCTAAAAGCGCCCAGACTTTCAGTTTCTGGGACCAGTTTGTTTTTTGGTTTTCTTCAGCTTCTCTTCCGGCTGCCTGGTATTACGGAGCACTTATTGCCGGCTGGCAGGGAATAATCGGAGCGTTATTACTTATTTTTATTGTCAACACATTATCATTTATTCCCTGGGCGTACTTAGGGGAAATTGCCGGAAAAACAGGCGGATCCAGCATGGCAATTGTCAGACCGGCTTTCGGGATTAAAGGGTCAATTGTCCCATCCATTTTTTATCTGGTGATGGGATTCGGGTGGGCGGCTGTTAATGTTTTTTTGGGGGCAATTGCTTTATCTTTTATCTTTAAACTGTGGCTTGGTTGGCCTTCCTATATGGACGTTAATAAGCTATGGTATATGGTTTTATATATTTTTGTTGTTTGTCTGATTCAGGGATGGGCGGCAGTTGCAGGACATGTATGGATTAAAAGGCTGCAGTGGCTGGCGACAATATTTTTCTTTTTGCTCGGGTTTTACCAAACTTATATTGTTTTAATACATTGGCAGGTGGGATCGTTACTTTTGTGGAAACCGGATAAGGTTTTGACTGCTTCAATCGGGCCGTTTACTTATGCGATTACTTTGGCACTTCTTATCGATTTACTGATTGCTTATAACTGGACTTGGGAGTTTATAGGAGATTTCTCAAGATTTTCCAAAACTAACAAAGCTTCTACCTGGGGACCTTTTTGGGGAGCAAATTTGGCCCAATACTGGTGGTTTATGGTAGGAGCACTGGCTGTTGTTTATCTTTCTTTAACAACAGGATCATACAGCCCGCTTTTGGCTGATCCCAGCTCGACAACTGTTTCTTTGGGATTTGGCTGGCTGGCGGCATTGGTTATATTGTTTGCTACCGTAACTACCAATGCGGCTAATCTGTATGCGTCAGCTCTTGGATTATCCAATATTTTGAGGAAAAGCAGGATTAAATTTAACTCATTATTGATTTTTTCAGCAATTTTTGCGGCTTTTCTGTCATTAACTCCTTTATTTTCCCGTGATTTTGTCGGTTTTTATATTTTATTCCTGGATATAGCGGGAGCTATAGTTATACCTCTGTGGACTTTGACTCTGGTTGATTATTTTATTGTCAAAAAGAGAAAATATACGGATGATCTTTTCAAAAAAGAGAAAGGATTGTATTGGTACAGTAAGGGATGGAATATAAAGGCGGTAGTGACTCTAATTTCAGGAACAGTTTTTTATTGGATATTAGGTTATGTGTTGCCTACAGTCAGACAGACGGTGACGGCGGCTTTGCCGACGATAGTTTATGTTTCTGTTATTTATCTGTTATGGATGAGAAAAAAAGAAGTGAAAAGTTCATAAAGTTATAAAGTTTGTAAAGTACTGGGTTTATAAAGTTAAAAGAAGATGAAAGACAGTTTTCTAAATTGGATTGAAGAGTGGTATAAGAGTTTGAAGCCTTTAAAGTTGGGTGACAGTGAGATTGACCCAAAAAAAACGGCCTTGCTGTCGGTTGATATGGTAAAGGGATTTTGCTCAATCGGGCCTTTGGCCAGTCCATTAGTTTCTGCTATTATTCCATCAATTGTTGAGCTTTTTGAAAAAATCCAAAAGTTCGGAGTAGCCAAATTTCTGCTTTTTCAGGATACCCATAGCGAAAAAACAGCGGAATTTTCTTCCTATCCGCCACATTGTCTTTCCGGGAGCAAGGAGTCGGAGACAATTGATGAGCTTAAAAATCTGCCTTTTTCCGATAAATTCATTATTTTTGAAAAAAATTCCTTAAGCCCGGCGTACGGGACAGGGTTTGATAAGTGGCTGAAAAAACATCCTCAGGTTGAGAATTTTATTGTTGTCGGCAACTGCACCGATCTTTGCATCTATTCAGCTGCCATGCATTTGAGGCTTTCGGCGAACGCTTATAACTTGAAAAGAAGAATAATCATAGCTGAAAACTGCGTGGCGACGTATGACATGCCGGTTCAAACAGCCAAAAAGCCGGGAGCCATGCCTCATGAAGCAAGTATCATTCATAAACTTTTTCTCT
>Ga0154753_111_pt5 | contig 16975 bp, 18 predicted proteins | sample Rifle2008BG16ft_FD_105761 | JGI IMG/M metagenome (GOLD analysis project Ga0154753, IMG submission 105761) | Candidatus Gottesmanbacteria bacterium RBG_16_37_8 | reverse complement strand
AACCATATCCCTGATGTTTGTTAATATTGAAATAGAGATTACCCTTCTTCTGATAGGCAAATCCTTTTTCCAGTAAGATTTTATTGAGAGAGATTATTTTTTTGATATGGTCGGTTGCCCGGGGGTAAAAATCAGGCTGTCTGACATTAAGCCATTTCAGGTCTTCCAGAAAATCAGCGAAATTTTTTTCAGCCAAATGTCGCCAGTTAATTTTTTCTCTTTTGGCTTTTTGGAGGATATCATCATCAATGTCGGTAATATTTTGAATATAGGTGACAGTTAGGCCTGAATACTCCAGAAACCTGACGACAAGATCAAAAAAAACGTAGGTTGAGGCATGACCCAGATGGGTTATATCGTAGGGAGTAACACCACAGACGTAAATGCCTACTTTATTATTATGAGAGGTAAAGTTTTCTTTTTTTTTGGTCAGGCTGTTATAGATAGTTAATTTGATGATGTTGGGCATAGCCATTATTTTATAGCGAGTTGATATAAGAAAAAAGAGGCAAGTTAATAGCAATTAACAGGAAGCTAATTGTGTAATAAGCCGATAAATATTAAAATACCCCTCATAAAATAATATGCCGGTAAGATATGGTGCGGAAGTAATCATCCCCTATCCTGATAGTGATCATTTTCCGCAGACAGTTACAGCTATAAGAAGAACAATAATTACTCCTTTATATCCGCCTGAAACAGGGCATATTGTGGGTGACATTAATCCCAATTTCAGAATGGGGTTTGAGGCCATTGAAGGCTGCCAATTTGGAAAAATTATCTTTAGAAGAATAGAGCAACCTGAACGTTTATTTTTGAGAGGTAGAAAAGTGATAGTATTTCCTCAAATGACAGAAGGAGAAAAATTAAATTATGAGGTGAACTTTCCAATGACGATATTTAGTAAAAACATTTCTTTTGGCTGGCGAATAAAGAGGCCGGTAGATGATTATCGATTATCAGTTGTCCCTACAAACGGTAGACTTCCTTCCCAATTTTTTGCTTCTATAAAAAAACCGTTTCAACACGAAGATTTAATAATGTATTTAGAAAGTGGGTTATCGGTATTTAATAATGCTTTATATTCAACTTTTTTAGATAAGCCGGAAGAAGGATCATTTCTTGTTTTCTCTTGGAGGGATTAAAATAATTATTAATAGATGTTAAAAAAAATTTTATTATTTCTATTATTAATCATTCTTTTATTAAACCCTCTTTCTGTCTTAAGCCAGAATAATTCAAAAATAACCCTATATTTTTTCTGGACGATCGGGTGTCCGCATTGCGGTAAGGAAAAAATATTTCTGAAATCTTTGCAGGAAAAATATCCCAATTTGGAGGTTAAAGATTATGAAATATCCAAAAACAAAAAAAATCTTGATCTTCTGATTGAAGCTGGGAAAGAATTGAAGGCGGATGTTTCGGGAGTGCCGTTTACGGTTGTCGGTAGAAATTACATTATCGGTTACAGGGATGATGAAACAACAGGACGGGAAATAGAAAGCAAGATAATTTTGGCTCTGGAAAGCGGATCTGAGGATGTGGTAGCAAGAGATGTTGACGAAGTTAAATTACCGTTTTTCGGAATTGTATCAATCAAAGATTTATCACTGCCGGCATTCACTTTTGTAATTGCTTTGGCCGACGGATTCAACCCCTGTGCCATGTGGGTTTTGATATTCCTTATTTCGCTTTTGATTGGCATGCATGATAAATTCAAAATGATTGTATTGGGTTCAGCCTTTATATTAGCTTCCGGAGTTGTGTATTTCCTTTTTTTGTCTGCCTGGCTGAATCTCTTCTTATTTTTAGGATTTATTTTCTGGATCAGAACTCTTATCGGCGGAGTGGCTTTGGCGGCAGGAGGATATAACTTAAGAGAATTTTTCACCAATAAGGAAGGGGTATGCAAAGTTACCGGAAGTGGAAAGAGGAGAAAGATTTTTGAAAAATTAAAACAAGTGACAGCTTCAAAAAATTTCTTATTAGCAATTGGAGGTATTATCGTTTTGGCTTTTGTTGTAAATCTGGTGGAACTTATCTGCTCAGCAGGACTGCCGGCAGTCTATACCAAAGTTCTGACATTGTCTAAATTACCAACCTATCAATATTACGCCTATCTTCTTTTTTATATATTAATCTTTATGCTTGATGACTTGATTATTTTTTGGGGAGCAATATTTACTTTTCATTTAATAGGCATCAATACCAAGTATGCCCGTTTTTCCCATCTGATCGGAGGAATAGCTATGTTACTTATTGGACTTCTGATGATTTTTAAACCGGAGTTATTGATGTTTGGTTAAACTATGAAAGATTTGCCGACCATAATATTTGATTTCGACGGAACGTTGGCAGACAGTGAAAAATATGTTTTTGAAATCTTTCAGAAACTTTCTAAAAAATATCTAAAGAGGAGATTGACTATAAAAGAAATCGAAAAACTGAGACTGGAAAGACAACAAAATTTATTAAAGCATTTAAAAATTTCAGTCTTTGAACTAGCGAAAATTATCAGTGAAATAAGAAAAGAATTGAATAAATCAATACATTTGGTTAAACCTTATAAAGGAATAAAAAAAGTTCTTTCTTATCTAAAGAAGAAAGAGATATCTATAGGTATTGTTTCCACTAATTCACAAGAAAACATAAAAATATTTTTAGAAAAAAACAAAATGGATTTTTTTGATTTTTTAAACTGTGGAACCAGCCTTCTTGGAAAAGGAAGAATTCTAAGTAAAGTAATCAAAGAAAGGAAATATATAAAAGAAAATGTTATTTATGTCGGGGATGAAATCAGGGATATTGATGCCGCCAGAAAAATAAAGATTAAAGTTGCTGTTGTTACTTGGGGATTTAATCCGAAAGAAGCACTTATTAAATATAATCCTGACTTATTATCGAGAAGCCAGAGGAATTGCTGCTGCTGGTAAAATAATATTTGTTTCCACACACCAGGAGAGCCCGTTTCGGTCACTCCTGGTGTGTCTAGGAAAAATTATACTATCCCAGGGGAACCGCAGCGGAGACTGATTTTTGACCGGGAAAGGACCTTCTCAATTTTTCAATATCACTATTATCCATCTGCCAGTTAAGGGCACCGAGATTTTCGTGGAGATGTTTTTGACTGACCATTTTGGCTAAAGTAACAACATTTTTTTGGGAAATGAGCCAGTTAATGGCAATCTGAGCGGCAGTTTTATTGTACTTTCGGCATACCTCATCAATAATTTTGATACCTTTTACTGATAAAATTCCTTTTTCAACCGGACGCCAGGCAATTAATAAAACGTCATTTTTCCGGCAATAGTCAAGAAGTCCTGATTTTTCCGGCTCTCTAAAGATGAGATTATAATGAACCTGGTTAACTACGATTTTATTACGGGTGAGACTTTGAGCGGATTTGAAGGAATTAACTGAAAAATTACTGACGCCGATATTTTTTATTAATCCGTCTTCTTTTAATTTATCCATGGCTTTCATAGTTTGTCTGATGGGAATTGAGAGATCAGGTTTATGAAGAAGATATAAATCCAAATAACTAACCTTTAATCTTTTCAGACTGTTATGAGCTGAACGAAGAACATCATCATAGCGAAAATTTGTCGGCCAGACTTTGGAGACTATAAACAGTTTTTTTCTATCAAAACCAAAAATAGCTTTACTTACCAATTGTTCAGCGAAGCCTGCAGCATACCTTTCAGCTGTATCTATGTGAGTAATGCCGTAATTTATCGCTGTCTTTAATGCGTCAATCTGCTCAGCATCGTTATTGTTTAGATCGCGTCTGAAATCACCGCCAAATCTCCAGGTGCCAAAACCAAAAACTGGCAGGGAAAATCCGCTTTTTAATTTTTTATGAGGAATTGTCATATGAATAATTTTCAATGAATTAATTATCAAAATTAATATACGGGAAATAAAATAAGTACAATTTTTAGTCTAAATAATCCCTTAGCTTTTTACTTCTACTGGGATGGCGAAGTTTTCTTAATGCTTTGGCTTCTATTTGTCTTATTCGTTCACGGGTCACTCCAAATTCAACACCGACTTCCTCAAGTGTTCTGGGGCGCCCATCCTCCAAACCGAAACGGAGTATGAGGACTCTTTTTTCCCGATCAGAAAGAGTACGAAGAACTTCTTCAAGATGCTCTTTTAACAGCTGGCGGGAAGCAGAATCATACGGAGAAGGCTGGGTAGTATCCTGAATAAAATCACCAAGAAGCGAATCTTCATCATCACCGACAGGAGTTGCCAGAGAAGTTGGCTCCTGGGAAACTTTCATTATTTCCCTGACTTTGGCAACTTCTATCTGCATTGACCGGGCAATTTCTTCAGGTGTTGGCTCTCTGCCATATTCCTGCATCAGCCGACGGGAAAGCTTGAGATAACGGTTGATTGTTTCAACCATATGAACAGGAATTCTAATAGTTCTTGCCTGGTCGGCTATGGCTCTGGTTATTGCCTGTCTGATCCACCAGGTGGCATAAGTGGAGAATTTATAACCTTTGCGCCAGTCGTATTTTTCAACAGCTCTTATCAGTCCCTGATTTCCTTCCTGGATCAGATCAAGAAGAGACAGACCGCGGCCGATATATTTTTTGGCAATGGAAACGACAAGACGCAAATTTGATTCAATTAATTTCTGTTTGGCTGCCCTTTCTCCTTTCTCATAACGTTTGGCCAAATCAATTTCATCAACAAATTTAAGAAGAGGAGTCCGGCCTATTTCTTTAAGATACATCCTGACCGGATCGGAGATGCCTCCTTCGTGGATAACAGCCAAAGATTCCAGTTCTTTTTCCAGTTCCGAGACAGTTTTTTGGGCTTCTTTTTCCTCTTCATCTGAGGTGCTTTCAAAGACATCAATTCCTGCTTTGATCAATTGGGCATATAGTTCATCCATTTCCATAATGCGATCTTCCGGTTTGGGAAAAACGTTTAGGATTTCCTCCTGAGTGATAAAACCCATTTCCTTACCTGATTTGATGAGATCTTTGATAATATTACCTGACTTGGCACTCTTTTCCATCGTTTTTATAGAAGTACCTGATTTGCTTACCGGTTTTACTCTTCTTTTAACGGTAATTTTGCTTTTGGCTTTGGATTTAGATTTGGTTTTAATTTTAGCTTTATCTTTTAACTTTCCCATAACAGTATTATTTTACTAGTAAATCTCTATTTCTCAAGCTCTTTATAATTTGATATCAATTTCTTAATTTCCTTATTCAATATATTGGCTTGGTCTGTCTTTTTTTCATCTTCCAAGAGGCTTAATTTGGTCGAGAATTCTTGGACAGTCCTTCTAAGGGAAATTTTCTTTATTTCCCTGACAGTCTTATGCAGCTCCCGCTCCAACGATTTCTCATCATTTATGAGTTGGGAGAGTTCAACCAGATAAGCCCGGTCAAAAACTGACGCTAATTCAGGAGTAATCAACTTATTGAAAAGCTTAATATCGAATTTATTATTTTTCGCTAAAAAATTAATAAGTAACTTTAGTATAGTTTTGACAGGAGGCAGTTTTATATCATCAGGAGTTATAATTTTCAGGGATTTATCCAACAGTTCTTTTATATGTTTTGACTGTAAAATTAGCGATAAAAAATGCTCCTCTAATAATTCACTTCTTTCTTTTTTTACCTGATTATCAGCGGTTATTTCATGGTCGACCTTTTTCTTTTTAATAAAAAGGTCAACTGAAGTTTCAATTGACTCCAAACTGACATCAAGAATCTTGGCCAATTTTTTATAATAATGGGAGGCAATAATGGGATTTTGAATTTTGGATAAAAAAGGAACAACACTATCTGCGATTTTCTTTTTACCGATAACTTCTTTCTGATCGTATTTATTTAGAGAAGTCTCAATTATGAAATCATAAATAGGAATAGTCTCCTTGACTGATTTTTTCCATAAATGAGCGCCTTGTTCTATACATTCGGCCGGATCTTTACCAGATAACAACTTAACTACTTTGACAATAAGTCCGGCATTTTCGGCAATCTCAATACCTCTTTTAGCAGCTTCATTTCCGGCAAAATCACTATCTAAGGCCAGGGAAACTTCCTGGGCATATCTTTTTATAAGAAGAACCTGGTGTTCGGTAAAAGCTGATCCTTTGATGGCAACAACATTAGTTACTCCGCTTTGGTAGGAGGAAAGGAAATCAAATTCTCCTTCGACAACTATAGCTGATTCCTCTTTTTTTATAGCTTCTTTTGTGACATCAAGACCATAGAGAACATTACCTTTTATATAGATGGCAGTTTCAGGTGTATTGATGTATTTGGCTTCCCTTTCCATTTGCGGTGGAAGTTTCCTTCCGGAAAAACCGATAATTTTTCCACGGTGATCTTTAAGGGTAAAGATTAGTCTTCCCCTAAAGCGATCGTAATATTTACCTATATCGGTTTTAATGAGGAGTCCGGCTGATTCCAGATCTTGGGGCGTGTAACCTTTTTTCGTTATATATTTATAGAGACTGTCCCAGCTTTCCGGAGCATACCCCAAAGAAAAAGTGTCGATTATTTCTTTTTTTATACCTCTTGATTTCAGATAATCAAATGCCCTTTTACCAATATTATGAGAGGTTAAAAGATAATGAAAAAAATCAGAAGATATATTATTGATGGCATACAGCTTTTCTTTTATCAGAGAATCCTTGGTTGGAGTATATTTCTCTAAAGTTACATGAGTTCTTTCGGCCAGGCTTTGTAAAGCTTCCAAAAAATCTATCCCTTCCCATTTCTGGTAAAAAGAAATAGCATCACCGCCTATAGCGCATGAACCGAAACAATGCCAGGACTGGCGCTCGGGAGAAACAATAAAAGAGGGTGTTTTTTCCGGGTGGAAGGGACAAAGGGCCTTGAAACTTCGGCCGGCTTTTTTTAAAGTAACGTAGCTTCCGACAAAATCGACAATATCAATCTTTGATTTAATAAGTTCAACATCACTCATAATATGAGGTTATTCCCACGAGGTATTGTAACATAACAAGTATCATGGACTTTTAAGATTATGCCGACTAACATATTATGAAAAAAGCAAAAGCAACTTGTCCTTCTTCATTAAGTTTTATTTTCAAAGCAATTCTTCCTAAAGAGAATAAGATCCGCCAGATTTCAATTAGTGATCTTCTAACATATTACAGCCGTTACGGTTCTGTAGGTGTTGGCTGTACAATTGACAAAAAAGTGACTGTTGAAGTAAGCCGGAGCCAAACAAACAGACTTACTTTCAACGGCGAAAAATTAAACCTGCCTACTGTTTGGCGGGCAGTTAGTTTTCTTGCTAAAGATCAATTGGAGATTAATATTTCATCACCTCTGCCTCTTGGTTGCGGCTTTGGAATTAGCGGAGCGGCAACACTGGCAAGTCTTTGGGCGATTAGGAGACTTTTTAATCTTAAAGAATCTTCGGAAAAACTGGCTCTAATTTCTCACTTTGCGGAAATTGCAGAAAAAACCGGACTTGGTACTGTTGCCACTCAAATAACAGGCGGTTTTTTGGTTAAAAAAAAAGCCGGAATTCCGCCGCGCTTTCGGGAGCTGCCGCTTTTGGGAGAAAAAATTTATGCGGTTAAATTGAGACCAATGGCAACTGCGAAAGTTTTGGAAGATAAAAGAAAGCTTAGTGATATAAATTATTACGCAGATGCGGCTTTGACGAAAATAAACAGTATTAAAAATCCTACTCTAAAAGAGATCATCAATATTTCTTATGAATTTTACCGGAAAAGCAAAATTTTTGATTCAAAAAAAGGTGAACAATTAATTAAAGTGATTACAAAACAGGGGGGGTCAGCTACAATGGCTATTATCGGTGAGGTTATATTTTGTAATGTAGAACCAATACTTTCAGATAGTTACAAAATTTATGAATTGACAATTTCCAAAGACACGGTAAGTTAATTATGAATATTAATGCAAAGCATCCCCGGGCACTGTCATTAAAAATAAGGGAAAAACTGGTTGAGGGATTTAAAAAAGGGATCACTTCCCAGACAGGGTTAATTGCCCACGGAAGAGGCGAAGCTTATGATTATTTATTGACTGAGAAAACCCATTCTTTTGCCAAAGAGGCAATCAGAGCAGCGGCTTCTTATCTTCTTCTTGCCAAGAAACCGATATTATCAATTAACGGCAACAGTGCGGCACTTGTTGCTAATGATTTTATAAGAATTGCTAAACTCCTCAACTGCAAAATTGAAGTTAATCTTTTTCATTATTCTAATTTAAGGATTAAAAAAATTGAAGCTATTTTGAAAAAAACAGAAAGGCAACGAGTTTTGGTTTCTAAAAAAAAAATGATATTACCCCATATTGCCAGCAAAAGGGCAATAGTCATGCGGGAGGGAATTGGAACCAGCGATTGCGTTTTTGTTCCACTTGAGGATGGAGACAGATGTCAGGCTCTTACTTCCTTGGGGAAAAAAGTAATTGCGGTTGATCTGAATCCATTATCCAGAACAGCAGGAAGCGCTACAGTCGTAATAGTTGACAATATAATCCGCTGCCTACCTCTTTTATACAGACAAATTAAAGATTTAAAAAAGAAAGATAAAAAATATTTACTGGAGATTACAGATAGGTATAACAACAGAAAGATTATTTCTAAGGCGTTAAAAACTATATATGCTAAACTGATGGTAATAAAGACAAATGAAAAAAGAAAATAAAAAACTGTATAATAAAAAACTTCTAGTTCTGGCTATTATCTCCCTGATTATAATTTTTTTTATTGTTTTTATCGGCACATTATCAGGTAGATACACTTTTTGGCTTAAAAGATGGAACGGTTCACTTGTTTTAGGCATTAACGATAAACTGCCTTTATCAAAAATTGCATCTGAAAATATTGAAAATTTATTGGAGGGTGCATTTGATTCAACCAAAAAAGAAGTATCAAAAAAAGTGATTGAGTCGCAAGAGAAATTAAAAACATCGCTGGAGAAAGAAATATCTTCAATGACAAGTTCTCAGATCAGGGCGTTTCAATTAAAACTATGTCAGGATTGGGGAATCACAGGTACTACTTCTGCTACAACCCAATAATATTTCGTGACTTAAATTTAAGGTGTCGGACTAACTGCAATAGATAGTGTTGGTGTTACTGCACCAATTGCTTCAACAGGTGTGGCTGTCGGAGCCTTAGCGCTTTTTACTTCCAAAACTCTTTCTTCAGTCCAATAATTCTGATTGTTAATCAGAGCATAACCTCTCAGATAATAGGTTTCCGGACTGGCAATTACCGCATTACCGACAAACTGCAAAGGAATATTGTAATTACCTTTAGCAAAATCCTTAACAAAGCCGGTATATTTGGTATCTTCCGGCTTGACATCTTTGGCTAATTCTCCGGGAGAAGATGCCGTTCCGTAATAAATGGAGGTACTATTGATGGTTGTTGCTAAACCATCTATTCTCCAGGTGAAAGCAAATGTTGCATCCTCTACAACTTCTGTGGGTGTATTCAGAATTACAACTTTATATTCCGGAACCTTAACTTCCAGAGAATATTCATCACTCCAATAGTTTTTACCTTTAACTTCCGCATGAACCCGGTAATAATAAGTTCCCGGATTTCCAAGACCAATATTGCCGACAAATTGAAGCGGAATATTAAAATTACCGTTGGCAAAGTCCTGTACTATATGGTTGTAAGGTGTGTTTTCCGGCTTAACGTCTTTTCCTAATTCGCCTGTTTGAGAGGTAGTTCCGAGATGAACTGCAGTATGATTAATTGTGGTTGCAGGTCCGTCCACTCTCCAGGTGAAAGTAGCTGTTGAATTGGCGCTGACTTCTTTGGGAGCATCGACTAAGGTAACCCTGTAGCTTTCCATTGAGGCAAAAATTGCCCTTAAACCAAACCAGCCGGCGATGAGAAGTATAATTGCCCCGGCAATCCAGATAAGCTTATTTCCTGCCAGATCCCCGCCAATTGCTCCAGCTGGTGAATCCTGTTTTTCATTTTCTTCAGCCATAATCGATCCTCCTTCCAATTTTTTTTATATCCTCAATATAAACATAAATGAAAAATAAAATCAATACACTAAAGTTAAATTAGGCTAAGAGGAAATTTATTTGGTCTTTTTTACTCTCTTTACCATTTTTCTACGTTCCAGTGATTTGGCTTGGATATCTTTTACCTTTTCCATCTTTCTGGCCAGTTCTTCTTCAACTATTTTTTGGCATTCCGGATCAGGACAGACGGTTTGCGTATGGGTTATTTTTGAACCGCTGACGTTCTCAGTCCAGATTTTACCAACAATACGAGTTTTACCGCAGCGTATACATGGAGTATTTACCGACAAGAAAAAACCTCCTCTACTTAGTACTTAATAATGTTTAATATCTACTATGTCCTCTTCCGCCAAATCCTCTTCCACCGCCACTTCGACTTCTGTTATCCTGACCTCCACGACCTCCGGTATATGTCGGTTTGGGAAGGGCTTCCTTGACGACAATATTTCTGCCATCAAGCGTGTATCCGTTTAACTTTTCAATTGCCTGTTTTGCCTCTTCTTCTGTACCCATCTCGACAAAACCAAATCCTCTGCTTTGACCTGAGTATTTATCTTTAATGACATTGACAGACTGTACTTGACCATATTGGGCAAATAACTGGCCTAATGTGTCTTCGGTAACTGAGAAGGGAAGACTTCCTACAAAAAGATTTTTTGCCATTTTTTATAACTCCTTTAGTCCTTATCCTTATGAAACTTTAGGATAAGCAATTCTTTATAATAAAATTTCAACAAATAAAACTGTCTAAATGAGAAATGAGTTAAGAAGAGAAACGATCTTACTTAAAACGAAATCAAATCTAAACAGATTTATTGGTTTAAATCTGTTGATAGATGTAAGTATACTGGTTTTTTCCATTTAAGTCAATTTAACTATAGGATATATGCGGAGAGGGCGAGATTCGAACTCGCGAGGACTTTGCAGCCCTAGTAGTTTTCAAGACTACCGCCCTAGGCCACTAGGCGACCTCTCCAGAATCTTTATATTTTAACATAATTTATCCTTGACTCTTATTAGCACTTCTGATAAAGAAATGCTAATGGTATTGACTCCTTCAGCAATGATGCCTTTAGGATTTTCTGCTCTTGATTTTTCTCTTCTTGATGTTTCAACCGGTAAGAGAATATCTTTGGCTGATTTTCAGGATAAGAAAGCACTGCTTATTATGTTTATCTGCAGGCACTGTCCTTATGTCCGGCATGTTCAGGAAGAAATTGCCATAATCGGCAGAGATTACCGGAATAGCCAATTGGGCATTGCAGCAATTAGCTCCAACGATATTGAAGAATATGCGAATGATGCACCAGCTAGTCTTAAGGAAATGGCAGAAGAGCTTGGTTTTACATTCCCCTACTTATATGATGAGACTCAAGAGGTGGCCAAAAAATATAAAGCTGCCTGTACGCCGGATTTTTTCCTGTTTGACTCAGAGAGAAAACTGGTTTACCGGGGACAATTTGATGACAGCCGGCCGGGAAATAATATTCCTGTTACAGGAAAAGATTTACGGGGAGCAATAGAAGCAATTTTAAATGACAGTAAAGTTGATCCTCATCAGAAACCTTCTGTCGGCTGCAACATTAAATGGAAACAAGGCAATTCTCCGGAATATTTTGCCAGATGAAGTTATTGCGGTGATTTTATTTTTCTAATAGTAGATTAACATGACCCATACCATTCTTTGAATTCTTACACATCTCAACAATTTTTTCTGACAGCAGATAACTTATACATTTGTTAGTTTCATCAACAAGTCCTATCTTAAATCCGTAGTTTTTTAGTCTTTTTAATAAATATAGGGCGTCAGTTCCCATATTATTAAGCCCATACGGCCAAAATTCCATAATAATTTTTAATCTGTTATTTCCTATTATTTTTTTAGCGCCACCTAATATCAACCCTTCAGCACCTTGTGTATCCATTTGAATAAGGTCTGCTTTAAGATCTTTACGATATTCTTCAAATAAATTATCAAGTGAATTTGTTTCGATTTCTTCGAATCCATTTTTATCAACGATGTTTTGTTCTGCTAAGGAAGAGCTAGCAAAATTTGATTTATCAAGATAGAGTTTTAGTACTCCTTTTTTATCGCTAACCGCAACCTGTACGGGCAATACATTCTTATAGTTATTTGCTTCTATGTTTCTAACAAGGAGTTTATAATTTTTGGAATCTGGTTCAAAAGCATAAACCATACCGTTAGGACCAACTCTCTTGGCAGCAATCAATGTATAATAGCCAATATTTGCTCCAATAATTATTACTGTCATATTTTCTTTTACTAGTTTTTCGAAAAGCTCAGTGTCAAAAGGCTCATGCACCCCCCTATTTAAAAGATGGTTGGCCACGCCAATATCTTCAACATCAATATACATTTTATTTCCCCTGCAATTGATTAGAGTTATCCTCTCAGGTATTGAGATTTTTATAATTAATTTATAGATTGAAATAATGACAGGAATTCTTTCATAACCTTTACCGGAAAAACTTTTAGTGAAAAACATTAATAATTTAAATAGTACTTTTTTCATCATTTTAGTATCCTCCTTTGTCTCCTGAATTAAGAAATGTGTAACCGCAATTTATTACAGCAAATTCCTTAAAATCATCAGCTATGCTCCATTTGTCTCCCATTGTTTTCCAGCGAATTGCACGACATAGTTTTTCTTTCCAATAATCTTGACTATCAACAAAATCGAGAATTATTGAGCGGAGTTTATTGCCTAAGACAAGATTTGATTCATCACTTTTTCCCAATGACATTTCTGATGAGGGATTGCTGTAACCGATTTCGTTGGAATAAAGACACATCTCCCAAGAATCATTAACAGGCTGATCCAAACACCAGCGATGGACTACTTCCTTACCCTGTGGTACTAAATTGCCGGAGTTATAGACAAGTCCCTGATAAATTCTATCAAGACAATTTGTTTGGGTATAATAATTCGGAAAAGAACGACATTCTTTCGTAAACTCTTCCAGATTTGAAAATGAAATCTGCTGCAAAATCTCATCCAGGCGATTATTATAAACTGCAGATGAACGAAAGCAAAACTCTTCCAACAACCATTGTTGACTATCGGCAAATAATGAGCAGACGGAGTCATTTTGATGACGAGAGGCATAATTGACAACGCATGTTTTAAAAGCATCTCCCTGATTTTTTACTTCTAAGCAGGCATCTATTGTGTCTAGGGATTGAGCAACGTGTTTTGCACAATTACTGATATCTGCCTGATTAATTAGGATATTACAGATTTGTAAATCTTTAAGTTGTATTCCATAATTAATTGCACATCTGCCTATATGTTTTAGGATATAGAGAGGGTCGACACAATAATCATAGGTGCTGTCCTGGTAAGAACAATCAGGTGAGGCTATTCTACCCTCTTCAATAATAATATTGCTGCAGGTATAGCTTTGGGGTTTATAATTATCTGGAAGATAAGCTGCTTTTGTTTGGCTTTTTATTTCTATAGGACAATTTTTTGGCTCTTCGTTTTTTGGTTTAACTGTATAAGTAATTTTTCCCTGTCCTTTAAGCCAGTCGGAATGAAAGACAGTTGCATTTGCCTGCTGACAATTTTCCTTTGCTTTAACTAAACACTGATTGGTTCTTTCTCTTAGCCAACTGAAAAATGCCCGATTATATTTATTATTAACTTCTTTTCCCATGTAGACAGAATAAGATCCGCAATTTTGGGCTAATATTCGAATTTGATAAGGAAGTACAGCTGCATATGGTGATTTTGCAGTAAAAACAATACAGGTGATTCCGACCAGAAAAATAATAGTAAGAATTATTAGCGGTTTATTAACCTTCATGATTTTATGATACCAGGAAATTTTTACTATGCACTGCTTGAGGCAGATTCTTTATTTTGTTTTGTATATAAGTGCAGAAGGAGTAAATTTCCCAGGAGTTAAAATACTATATGATGCGTTGGCGGCAGAGCGTTAATGACGTTCTAACCTTTTTCCGATCTAAAACTACTCATGGGACGGCCTTAAGTACACAGTGATTATTGGTGAACAACACTTTTCCATCAATTGCATCAACAAAATAAATATTGTCTACTATCAATCCGGATGAACAGGAAAACTCTATTTCCCAGACAAGTCTGTATTCGATACAATTATCTTTATAAGAGTAATCTTTTAAAACACTGTTATTAATTGAAATCATGTAGCTTTTTGAACCACGGTTTCTTATTGGAAATATGGATAAATCTGTATGTGTTGTTGGTACATCCTTAAGTTCAGTTTTTTGTTCCCTTATTAAAGATAACGCCTGATTTATAGATAACTTTGGATTTAATTGCAAATTAACATTACTGTCTACAAGAGGAATGTTTGTATAGAAATTATTTCTCCAAAATCTGAATACTTCTCCAGCCTTGTTAAGTTCCAAAAAAATTGACCCTGGGAGTCTGACTCCATCCAAATCAGTAAATGTAAAATCTACATTCCATCGTTGATATTCTTTGTATCCTGATGTGTCAAAATATGTCATTTTATCATTTACTACAAGTTGACTCTCCTCTTCAAATCCATAGATATCTTTGTGCATTAATACAAATTCTTTAGCTTTTTGGATGATTTCAGTTTTTAAAAGAGCAATATCTGACGATAGAAAACTTTTCATGTCTCCTTTTCTAGTACCGCCCAGAAATAAACGTTTATCCAGCTCGTCACCATTATCATTTGCTGTATCTTCATATGAGATATCAAATTCTTGTTCTAATGTTTTTACTGTTGTTTTATACAAAGGTGATTTCTCAAAATCATTTATACAGAAATCTGGAGGATAATCATCATTTCTACTTTCAATGGTTGGTGTTGAAGATAATGGGTAAGTTGCAGTCGATGAATCTAACCTGGCTACAGTGTTAGTTAAAAGATCGATTATTTCTTCTTTGCTTGTTTCAAGAATGTTATTTTTTTTAATATTTGATTTTAATTCAGTCTGGATAATTGGGAGAAGATCATACTCTAATATTCTTGCTGCTGAAATATCGTTATTTTCTTCCAACTTAATTTTAAAATCTGTTAATACACCTTTAATCCGATTATTAAAATTAGTTCTCGAAGTAACGAATATATCATTGGGTAAATTATTTAAATAGTCATTAAACAACTTAACATAAATTTGTTCATTGAAAATGATTTTACCGTCGATTTCTAAAGTTAAGAATCTTGCGTTCCAACTATATGGAATTGAGATTCCAACCGGAGTCTGATCAACATCTACTGATCCTCCCGGATCAACAAACATGATAAACATACTTTTAGTATCACGCTGGTATTGTTTAATCGTCTTTCCGTCTTTATCCAATACTTTTAACAGAAAATTTCCGTTGTTTTGCCGATCAAATTCTGATTCATATGTGCCGTTCGGTAGTCGGTACCACGGTTGTGAATCAAACCTCAAATCTTTATGTAATATTCCACTGAATAAAATTATTTCTGTATCAGATTTTGGAGAGGATACTTTAGATATTTGCGTGACTGGAGGGGTGAAATTAGGCGGAGGTGTTAATAATGTTGATTCTGAGTAACTATTTGGGTCGTTTTGGCTTACAGTTTTATAATAGCGTGAACCGAAATTACCTAAGTAATATAAAGAAACTAATATTATTAAAATAAAAAGATATACTATTTTCTTTTGTTGTAATTTTTTAATAAATGAGAGAAAAGAAGTTTTAGAGGAAGGTATTTGTGATTCTGTGATAGTAGTTTGGGGGTTATTTTCCTTTAACATGCTGCGATTCTTTAAATCCAATCTAAGTATAACTTGAAATGGTTCATTATCTCAATAAAAACTAAAATTATTATTAACTCAATTAAAGGAAAATCGGACGGAGAGTAATTTAGATTGTCCTGATCAGATAAAATTACTCGGCGGAAGGGGCGGGATTCGAACCCGCGAACACCTTGCGGTGTTATTCGCTTTCCAAGCGAACGCACTAGACCAACTATGCGACCCTTCCAGATATTAATTTTTTAAACGCATTTCCACCTTTATAACTTTTAATTCGTTTTTCTCTTAACCATGCATCTTTTTTATTTTCAAAATATTCATGATGAATAACTTTCCATATTCCTATTCTACATGTTGATTTTGAAGCACCTGAATTATGATGCCTCAATCTATCATCAATATTTGATGTGATCCCAATGTAATACTTTTTCGTTATATCATTTTGAATAATATAAACAGTATACATACCCTAGACCAACCCACCGCCAACAACGTTGGCGGGGTCCCGTTACCGCCTTTGGCGGAATCCCGCTGCGGCGGTGACCACGGCGGTGATATGCGACCCTTCCAGGGTGATATATTTTATCCCAAAACCGGTTACTTGCCTACTTTTTTAAGTCTATTATGGAGTATTTTTCTTTCCTTTTTCCACCAGTTTTGGGAGTCGGTTTTTACAAGATCACTGCCCAGTTTTTTACCTTCTGATGTTTTTAATGAATCTAAATTGGCAGTCAACCACTCTTTGGCATGAATATTTCCTTTTTCTACCAATTGCTTTAACTCAATGCATAATGCCAAAGTGTCGGCATCTTTAACTATTTTGGCTGCCAAAGTATTAGCCTGATGGTAATCTTTTAGTATGTCAATAATAGATTTTGGCTTTTCAAGATGGGAAAAAACATCACGGAGAGCCTTTTTTTTATCGGTTTTGGTATAAAGATCAGCTAACTTATAGACATCACCTGTTCTTCCTTCCTCAAAATCATGGAAAAGAGCCATAATTAGTATTTTTTCCAGATTTACTTTAAATTTTTTTGCTAAAACATAACTGATAACTACCACCATAAAGGTGTGTTCAGCAATTGATTCCTGATTTTCTCCCAGAATCTGCCAGCCTGTTCTTTTTAATCTTTTTAAGGCAGCAGCTTCAAAGAGGAAATCCGATGGATTGGTTTTCATAAAGAGA
>Ga0154753_122_pt11 | contig 18880 bp, 21 predicted proteins | sample Rifle2008BG16ft_FD_105761 | JGI IMG/M metagenome (GOLD analysis project Ga0154753, IMG submission 105761) | Candidatus Gottesmanbacteria bacterium RBG_16_37_8 | reverse complement strand
TTCCTTATCAGCATTACTAAGGGCTAAATTTCCGGAAACAGCAATCATTAAGATAGACGGAATATAAAACATAAGCCCGGCAATTTTACGGGCCAGTTCCATTTTTTCTTTTGAGTAAACAAATCTTTTTAATCTTATGCTCACAATATTGTGGCGCGACTTGAAAAAATAATAACCCTCCCTAACTTTTATTTGGGGAATTTGAGAAATGGTTTTCTTAAATCGATATGGCCAATTTTTTCCACTCAATTTGACACCGATTAAATACTTTCTTATTTCAGATAGCTTTAACGGGTAATCGAAAATATCGGCATAAGATAAGGTTTTGATAACCGCCTCTTTTAAGTTAGAGGACATAATTATTCGGCAGGAGCAGGACTACCCAGGTTAAATCTGGCTAATACCTGTTGAAATCCGCTGTCGGCTGTTTTAAGGACCGTTTCCTCACTAGCACCGTGCTCGGAGAGTGCATTGACGGCATCTTTTAAGTAAGTAATAAGACCGCTATTAAGTCCCGTGTCTCCGTCAAAAGTACGGGAGGCAAGATAAAATGACTGCATGGTGGGGGCGCTTTCTATAAGAGGAGCAAGGTAAGGATTGTCATTGAGATTTTTTCCCAAATCAACTCTGGAGTAAGGCTCGCCGAATATTTTTTTGACTTCTGTCTGTTTTTTATAAAGAGCCTGCTCCCCTTCTGCTGAAATTAAATATTTCAGAAACTGCCAGGCTTCTTTCTGATGCTGACTCTTAACAGATACTCCTTCAACCCAATAGCTGGCCCAGTTGACTTCAGGACAGGGATTCTGATTACAGGGAAGTTGCGGAACTTTGGCGGTTTTAAAATTCAGATCAGGATTAATCGTTTGAATTGTATAAGCCTGCCAGACAGGTGCAAAAATCATGGCTACTTTACCTTGAGCAAAAGCATTAATAGAGTTTTCCAGGGAATTATCCCAGGCGTTTCCGGGAGGAGTTGCAAATTTACGGTAAAAAGTGAGCGCCTCAACAGCGCAATCAGTCGTTTTAGAATCAGCACAGGTAAAAAGAGACTTATCCATCAGAGTACCGTTTTGCAGCATCATTAAGCCTAAAATATCGCTGAAGTGTTCGATATTTTCAGCAGTTCCCAGAGCAATTGCTGAAGTTACAATGCGGTTACCTTCCTTAACTGTCAGTTTGGCAACAGAATTTTGAACATCAACCCAAGTTTGAGGAACGGGAACACCAGCTCCGTTTAATATGTCTTCATTATAAAAGAGTAAAAGTCCGTCAATTTCCAGGGGCAAACCGTAGAAATTGTCCCCTGCTTTGAGATCTTTAACAGCAACCGGATAGAAAATCTTAGCAAAATCCTCAACTGACATTATATCCTTAGGTAGTGGAGCCAGGGAACTTTGAACCATCGGCAACCAGGTATTATGAAAACGGAGAATATCGGGCCCTTCTCCCCGTTCGATTGCGGCCTGGAGTCTTTCGCGGTAATTGACAGGATTTTGCCTGCTGTAATTGATGGTAATCCCCTCATTTTTTTTCTGGTAATCCTCAATTATCGGACGCAGAATCTCTTCTTCTTCCCATAAGCCCCAATAATTCAATGTAATTTTGGGTTTTTTAATGTTGTCAGTTGACGCTTTTCTTTTTGAAGATAAAAAGCGGATAAGTAAAAAGACTAAGGCGAGAATTATGATGACAAAAAGGGCTAAAAATAAGAATTTTCTGCGTGGATCCTCAACAAACGGCGGCGGGGCTGAGGAATTATCCATCTGTTGTTGTGAAGATCCTTCGGAATAAACTGGTTGAGATTCCTGAGAATAAATTTCCTGCCCTCTTGCTTCCTCAGTAGGAGCATTGGCTGCCTCCTGATAAGCAGATTCTCCTTCTGAAAAAATCTGTCCCGAGGAAGGTACTTCACCTTGATTTTGTTTTGAAGAATTGTCCATTCTTATGTTATGATAACCGCTAGATTAAACCATGGTCAAGGAAAAAAGTAGAGATGCTTCCAAAAAATTCTCGAAATTGAGAATATTTTTTTATTCAGGGATCATTTTAACAGTTTTGGTCCTTATTTTTACAGTCTCTTTTTATTGGCAGTTCGAAAAAATGTACCAAGGTAAGATTTATCCCGGAGTAACTGTTGATAATATTCCTTTCGGGGGCAAAACTCCACAGGATGTGGAAAAATTTTTCACTGATAAAAATAAGGCTTTTGAAAATATCAGGGTTGAACTTATTTATGAAGACAAAAGCGCTTCGGTTTCTGCTATGGATCTTAAAGCAGGATATGATGCCAAGCTATCCTCAACCCAAGCTTATTCTGTTGGTCGTAGCGGCAATATTTTATCAGATTTCTATCAAAAAATTAGAGCTTACAGTTCTCAAATTAGATTAAAAAGTGTTTTAACATTTGATGAAGAAACCTTAAATGAAACTATATCTTATCTCTCTTTATCAATCGACCGGCTGAGCGAAGACGCGCTGTTTAATTTTGTTGGTGGAAAAGTCAAAGTTTTTAAACCTTCAAAAAACGGTCTAGAGTTAAATCGCGCAAAAACCAAAGAACTAGTAATGGACTATCTGATTACAGTAGGAAAATTTGGAAAAGTTGAGGAAGAAATTAAAAAAATAAGTTTGCCTGTCGAGATAGCCTATCCTAATATTACCACCGAAAATTCCAATAATTTCGGTATTAAGGAACTGCTAGGAGTCGGAAAATCCAATTTCGCCGGATCAATTGCCGGCAGAATTCATAACCTGGAATTGGCAGCATTGCGGATTTCCGGCAGACTTGTTCCTCCCGGAGAAACATTTTCCTTTAATGGCGCTTTAGGAGATGTCTCTGCCTCAACCGGCTATCAGCAAGCCTACATTATTAAAGACGGAAGAACGGTTTTGGGAGACGGCGGCGGTGTCTGCCAGGTATCAACTACCCTTTTTCGGGCGATTTTACAAAGCGGTCTGCCGATTATTGAAAGATGGGCACATTCGTACAGAGTAAGCTATTACGAGAAGGATTCCGGTCCGGGACTTGACGCCACTGTCTTTGATCCGAATTATGATCTAAAATTCAAAAACGATACTCCGGCCCATATTCTGATTCTGGCAGTAACGGACAGAGCCAAAACATCCCTAACATTTTCTCTTTACGGCACTTCCGACGGAAGACGCGCTGAAATTACCAAACCGGTTATTTTATCCCAAACTCCCCCGCCGCCGGATTTTTACCAGGATGATCCGACTCTGGCCAAAGGAGTGGTCAAACAGGTTGATTGGAGAGCTTGGGGAGCCAAGGTCAATTTTGATTATAAAGTTGTCAGAGATGGAAGTGTCCTGTTCGAAAAATCGTTCTTCTCCAACTTCCAACCCTGGCAGGCGGTTTTCTTAAGGGGCACAAGAGAATGAAAAAAATTGTTGATGTAAAAGATGCAATAAAACTGGCAATAATAGCCAGAAAAAGAAAAGAAAAAATAGTTCTGGTCGGCGGGTGTTTTGACATTCTCCATGTCGGGCATATTAAGTTTTTGAAAATGGCCAAAGAAAGAGGAGATTTGCTTTTTATTCTTCTTGAAGCAGATGAAAAAGTAAGAAAACTTAAAGGGAACGGGAGACCGATTTTTAAACAACAGGACCGCGCCGAAGCACTGTCTTCATTAAGAGACGTTGATGTTGTTATCATACTTGACTATTTATCAGGTGATGAAAAATACCAGCAGATTGTAAAAGAGATTAAACCGAATATTATAGCCGTAACTGAAAATGATCCTCAGATTGCCAAAAAGAAAATTCAGGCTGAATCCTGCAATGGGGTCCTTAAAATAATCCCCTATGTAAAATCGCTTTCGAGTTCTAAACTGGCTGATATCTTAAGCCGGGAGAAAATCTGACCTCTATGAAAATATTGGCCATTGAATCATCCTGCGACGAAACGGCAGCCGCTATCATTGAAGACGGAAGGAAAATCATATCCAATGTTGTTGCTTCCTCGGCAGCAATGCATGAAAAAACAGGCGGTATTATTCCCGAAATGGCAGCTAGGCAACAGGTTGTTTCAATAATCCCTGTAATAAATGAAACAATAAAAAATTTATCTCTTTCCCGCGATATTGACGCTTTGGCAGTAACTGTCGGACCGGGACTTATCGGCTCTCTTTTAGTCGGTGTTGAAACTGCCAAAGCCTTAGCGCTTCTGACGGGTAAAAAAATTGTGCCGGTAAATCATGTTTTGGCCCATCTTTATGCTAATTTTTTGGAGGAAGATAAAAATTATATAAAACCTCAATTTCCTGCATTAGGTTTAGTTGTTTCGGGTGGCCACACTGAACTTTTTATTATGGAAAAAATAAACAATCTTAAATGGATCGGCGGAACGATTGATGATGCCGCAGGTGAGGCTTTTGACAAATGTGCCCGGATTTTGGGACTTAGCTTTCCGGGGGGTCCGGCGATTGCAGCGGAGGCTGCGAAATACGCAAAATCCGAAATCCGAAATCCGAAATCCGAAATAAAGCTTCCCAGGCCGATTATTGGCGATGATTCATTTAATTTTTCTTTCTCCGGTCTTAAAACGGCGGTCTTAAGAGAGGTTAATAAATTAAAAGAAACAGAACAATTTAATCAGATAACAATTGTGCAATTAGCATATGAACTCCAGGAAGCCATAACCGACTGTCTGGTGGCAAAAACGGTCAGAGCAGCGGAGAAATATAAAGTTAAATCAATTCTATTAGGCGGCGGAGTGGCTGCGAATAAAAGATTAACGGAAAAATTCAAATCAGAATTCAGAATCCATGTTCCTCCCCCCTCCCTATGTACTGATAATGCTACTTATATTGCCGCGTTTGCTTACTACAATTATCATCCGGTTGACTGGAAAAAAGTGTCAGCACAGCCATCACTGGAAGTTGAAGTTTGAAAAATATCGCTTTATAATAAGCCAAAGTTCATTTTATTATGGATAAAGTATATAAACACCAGGACATCGAGAAAGAATGGTACAGTCTTTGGGAAAAAGAGGGATATTTTACTCCGGGAAATGATAAAACTAAAAAACAGTTTTCAATCATTTTACCTCCGCCCAATGCCAATGCTGATCTTCATTTAGGCCATGCCATGTATGTTATTGAAGATATTATGATCCGCTACCACCGCATGAAGGGCGACGCTACTCTTTGGCTTCCCGGAGCAGATCATGCCGGCTTTGAAACCCAATTTGTTTTTGAAAAAATACTGCAAAAGAAAGGCAAAAGCAGATTTGATTTCGATTCCGAGACTCTTTACAAAATGATTTGGGATTTTGTACAAGCCAACCGGGGAAATATGGAAAATCAGCTTAAAAGATTAGGATTTTCCCTGGATTGGACCAGGCAGGTTTTCACCCTGGATGCCAAGATTATTAAAATTGTCCAACAAACATTTAAAAAACTTTATGATGACGGACTTCTTTATAGAAGCAAACGCTTAGTGAATTACTGTACCAGATGCGGTACGGGATTTTCAGATTTGGAAGTGAAATATGTCGAACGGGTTGACCCTCTTTATTATATGAAATACGGTCCGTTTACTATTGCTACTTCCCGGCCGGAAACCAAGTTCAGGGATACGGCACTGGCGGTTAATCCCAAAGACAAACGTTATAAAGAGACAATTGGCAAAACATATGAGATTATGGGACTTTTGGGACCAATCAAAATGAAGGTAATCCCCGATCCTCTTGTTGATCCAAAATTCGGCACCGGTATCATGAAAGTTACTCCCGCTCATGATCCGCATGATTTTGAACTAGGACAAAAATTTGACCTACCAGCAACACCAATAATTGATTTTTCAGGAAAAATGGACTTTTCCTGGTTTTTATCGCAAAAAAATATTAATCCGAAATATAAAGCCAGGGCAGAAAAATATCACGGAAAAAAAGTGTTAGCTGTCCGGACAATGATGGTTGAAGATCTCAAAGAAGACGACTTGCTTTTAAAAACCGATGAAAATTATACTCACAGAATCGGTACCTGCTACAAATGCGGGACAGTTATCGAGCCTTTGCCTCTTCCCCAGTGGTACATCAAGATAAGGCCATTGGCTGATGCTGCCGTTAAAGCTATTTTAAGCAAAAAAATCAAATTTGCGCCTAAAAAACAGGAGAAAACTGCCTTACAGTGGCTTAACAATTTCCATGACTGGAATATAAGCCGGCAGATTGTTTGGGGTATAAGAATTCCGGCATGGAAGTGCCTGAAGTGCGGAAGTGATGAATGGATTGTAACTTCAGGCGAAAAGCCGGATAAATGTCCCAATTGCCGGGGAACTGATTTGGAACAGGACAAGGATACTTTTGATACCTGGTTTTCTTCCGGACAATGGCCCTTCGCTACGCTTCAAGTAAATCATGAAGGAGACTATGAATATTTCTATCCTACGTCCGTTATGGAAACGGGTTACGATATTTTGCCCTGGTGGGTATGCCGGATGATTATGTTGGGGATTTATGCTGTTGGCGAAATTCCGTTTCAAACGGTTTGCCTCCACGGACTGGTTCGCGATAAAAATGGACGCAAAATGAGCAAAAGCAAAGGAAATGTGATTAATCCGCTTGTAATGGCTGATCTTTACGGAGCTGATGCATTAAGATTTGCCCTGATTTACGGTACTGCTTTTGGCAATGATGTTCCGATGAGTGAAGACAAAATCAGAGGCATGAGAAATTTCTCCAATAAACTGTGGAATATCGGCCGTTTCATAAAAATGAACTTTGAAAGTTTTCAAAATGAAAAAAAATCAATTGATTTAAAGAGTAAAATTCCGGAAAAAAATTTAACTGATCAAAATGACCAAAAACTCCTCCGGGATTTGGATGCTGTTATTAAAAACACAACAAAAAGTATTGAAGAATACCGTTTTGATAAAGGAGCAGAAAGTTTGTATGAATTTATCTGGCATAATCTGGCAGACAAATATATTGAAAGTGTTAAAGAGAGACTAAAAAATTATGATGAAAAGGCGCTTAATGTTTTAACTTATGTGTTCTTAACATCTTTAAAACTGCTTCATCCTTTCATGCCTTTTATTACCGAGGAAATCAACAAGCAGTTATCCGGTAAAAATTCTCCACTTATCATCTCTACCTGGCCTAAACTTTTGTAAACTTTTGCAAAAATTGTTTTGCTGTCATTACCGGAATATTCCTATATTGTTTTAAATCTAATAAATGATGGTCACCGGATATTATCATATCGGATTCCCCTTCTTTGGCGATTGCCAGAATCTGATTATCATCCGGATCAATTTTTATAATATTCGGAATTTCTTGAGGATTAAAAACTGATGTTATTTTTCTTAATAATAAAACTGTTTTTTTAATATCATTCTTTTTCAATTTGTATTTCTTCATTATTCTAGGGTAAGTCAAAACTCTATTGAACTCTGATAATTGGAAATTTGAAGTTAAAATTCTTATTTTATTTTCTCTGGCCAGATCAAATATTTTCCAGGAGGCTCCTTTTTTATTAATTCTGGAACTGACTAAATTATTAGTATCCAAAACTATCTTAAGTATTCCTGCGGATTTTTTTGAGGGCATAACTGATATCTTTCTCTACTTCATTTTCCGGATAAAGCGGAACTTTTTGGCGAATTTTTTCAAGTTCGAAAAAATTATGATATTTTTCCCACTCTTTATACACACTTATCAGTTTCTCAAAATAAGAAAGATCAACAAGAGCGACTTTTGGCTGATATTTATTAACCAGTACTAAAAAATTCATATTTTTCACTTTTTCAATAAGTTTGGGTAGAGTAGCTCTTGCTTCTGATATAGGAACTGTCTGATCAATAGTAGTAATACTTGTAAGTTTCATGGTACTAATAATATATAGTATTATTCCTACAATTACAAGTACAGTAACTAAGTACGTTTAACTAAAATTACTTCCAGTTGGGGAAACTTAGAGAAGGCTTCTTTGATTATTTTTATCTCTTTTCGTCAATTCTAAAATAATATCCTTAATTGTTATATTATTATCTGCTAATAAGACTAGTAGATGAAACCACAAATCAGTAACTTCGGAAATAATTTCCTTTTTATTGTTATTTTTAACAGCGATTATTACTTCAGTTGCTTCTTCGCCGACTTTTTTAATAATACGATCCCTGCCTTCTCTAAAAAGAGAAGCAACATACGAGTTTTCCGGCATAGCTTTTTTACGATCGCGAATTTTCTGGTAAAGCTCTTCAAGCGTCATATATTTTTCCCCTTAACAAGGTATAAAAGCAGGATTTTTTTCCTGTGTGACAGACTGTATTCCCCATTAATTTAACCTTGATCAATATCGCATCTTTGTCACAATCAGAATATATTTCTTTCACTCTTAGCTTATTTTTGGATTTCTCACCCTTCATCCATAATCGCTTTTTGCTTCTGCTCCAGAAATAAACCCATCCTGTTTCTTTAGTTCTTTGCAAGGCTTCTTGGTTCATATACCCGAGCATAAAAACTTCACCGCTTTTAAAATCCTGAATGATAACGGGGATAAGATTTTCCATAGTTAATTCCTCACAGGTATATTTTGTGATTGAAGATAATCTTTTACCTTTTTTATTCTTAATTCACCATAGTGGAAAAGAGAAGCTGCAAGAGCCGCATCAGCTATCCCTTTCAATATAATTTCAGCAAAATCTTCTAGTTTTCCAGCACCTCCTGAAGCTATGACTGGAACAGATACAATTTGAGAAACTTTTCTTGTGATTTTCACATCAAAACCTTTTTTTGTGCCATCTCTGTCTATGCTAGTAAGAAGAATCTCTCCCGCGCCAAGACTAACTGCTTTTTTTGCCCATTTGATTACTGATACACCGGTATCAGTTCTTCCTCCATTAATAAAAACATTCCATCTGTCTGTTGTAACTTTTCTTACATCCATAGATAAAACTACACATTGACTGCCAAATATATTGGCACACTCAGAAATAAGTTTTGGATTGTTAAATGCACCAGTGTTGACTGATACTTTATCTGCGCCGGCGCGAAGTATTTGTTTCATATCTTCTTTTGTCCGGATACCTCCGCCGACAGAAAACGGGATGGTAACCATTTGGGCAGTTTTTCTCACGACATCAATAAGAATATTCCTGTTTTCAACAGTGGCTGTAATATCCAAAAAAACCAGCTCATCAGCTCCTTCCTCATTATATTTTTTTGCAAGTTTAACAGGATCTCCGGCATCACGGAATTCTACAAACTGGATTCCTTTCACTACTTTACCTTCGGTCATATCCAAACAAGGAATTATTCTTTTAGTTAACATAGAATTTTCTTATAAAATTACTTAATAATTGAAAGCCTACTTTCCCACTCTTTTCCGGGTGAAATTGAGTTGCCATAATATTATTTTTAACGATAATACTGGCAAATTTTTCACCGTATAAGGTTTCTCCGGCGATGATAGATTTATTTTCAGGAATACAATAGAAACTATTAACAAAATAAAAAAATGAATTATCCGGTATTTGGGTAAATAACTTATTCTTTATACCTGATTCATAATTACCAGCCCAAGCTTTATCCCGCAAGAAGTGGGACTTTATTCTTACTTGATTCCAGCCGATTTGCGGTATTTTTCTTTCTATTAGAAACTTTTTGACTTTGCCTTTCAAAATTCCTAGACAGGAAACATCCCCTTCTTCACTTTCCTCAAAGAGAAGTTGCATTCCTAAACAAATTCCCAAAAATGGCTTTCCTTTTTTTATTTCTTCAAATAAAAATTTATCTAACTTTCTTTTATTAATATTTTTCATTCCTTCACGCGCTGATCCTACCCCAGGTAAAATTAGTATTTCAGCTTTTAAGAGTCGTGAAGGGTCGTCAGAAATTAAAAAATCCCTGCTTAATTTTTTAATAGCATTGGACACACTGCCAAGATTACCAATGCCGTAATCGATTATTCCGATCATAGTTTTCCTTTCGTTGAAGGAATTTGATTTTTTTCACGCTTATCAATATCACAAGCCATACGAATTGCGCGCCCGGTTGCTTTGAATATTGCTTCCATTTGATGATGTGTATTTCTGCCATTTTCTACTTTAATAAATAGATTTATTTTGGCATTTTGGGCAAAAGCATCCCAAAAGTCATAAACTAACTCTGTTGACAAATCTCCCACTTTTTCTCGACTAAAAATGCATCGAAAATTGAAAGCGTATCTTCCTGAAAAATCTACTGCAACTGTAGCCACTACTTCATCCATAGGTAGGATAAAAAAACCATAGCGACTGATGCCCTTCTTATCTCCTAGAGCTTTAGCAAAACTTTCTCCGAGCACAATCCCAATGTCCTCAACTATGTGATGCTCGTCAATATAAGTATCTCCTGTTGCTTTAACAGTTAAATCAAATAAACCGTGCTTGGTAAAGAGATCGAGCATGTGATTTAGGAATCCAAAGGGACTATTAATCTCTCTTTCTCCAGATCCATCTATATTAAGAACAATGGCGATTTTTGTTTCTGTTGTATTTCTTTTAATTTGTGCTTTTCTTTGTGTCATAGAAGAATCTCCTTTATTTTATTTATTTCGGAAATTTGAAAATCGCCTAATTTTTTCAGACCTACAAAAATGCATGGCATATTTGCTTTTTGAGCTGCAACCGTATCGTTTACTGTGTCTCCAACGTAAATAGGTTTCTTTGCCCTCATTCTTCTTTGTACTTCAAGTAAAGGATCTGGTTCTGGTTTTTCCCTAATGACATCTTCTTTTGCAATTAATAATGCCTCACTTATATAGTTTGGGGTAAGTCTGAGGTTTTTTACGGCAAATAATGCCTCAAATCTTGGTCTTGAAGTTGCAATGCCTAACTTATAATTTTGAGCTAACTTATCTAAAACTTTAATATCTATCAATAAAGTCTCAGTTGTAATTAAACCTATTTTATTCTTAAAGGATGCGACGTAGCTGTATATCTCTTGAAATAGTCGGTCGCCAAGATAAAAAGTTTGAAAAATATCTTTCACTTTTTTATACCAAGTACTTTTTCTTCGTTTGGGAGTTATAAGTTTGACTTTTTGACTAAATTCGTCAATTGTCACATTGTTACCAAGTAACTCAATTAAAGCGTATGACGTATCCCAGTCGTTATTAAACCCAGTAAGACTCTTTATCTCGTCAATATACTCTGTCGTTATCTCTTTATTTATTCGAAATTTATTCCATAAAACCAACTCGACAGTTCTTTTAATTGCCTCACAATAAGCGGAGTTCGTTACAAGAACTCCATCCATGTCAAAAATGACTCCATCACATTTCATAAAATCTCCTTAAAAAGAAATCTAGTTTATTTATTTCTTTTTGTTTCAATAAATTAATCCTTAGGCAGTTTTCTAATAATGGTTGATTTATATATTTGACTAAAATGCCGTTTTTTCTTAAAAATTCCTGTAGCTGTTTGGCCTGATTTTGAGGTTGGAAAATAACATAAGCACCTTGTGACGGGTAAACTTTCAAATTTAAAAATCGGGATAATTGTTTAAGTAATATTTTTCTACAGTCAACTACTTTCTTTATTTCTCTTAAGAATCTTTCTTTTTTATCCAAAACAGAACAAGCCATTTCCTGTGCCAGAGAATTGACATTATAGGGAGGTTTTATTGTTAAAAGTATTTTGATAATTTCTGGACTTGCTACCAGATAACCTATTCTCAAACCCGCCAATCCTGACCATTTACTTAAACTGCGTAAAACTATCAAATTCGAATATTGGTAAATAAGAGGTATAACTGTCTGATTACAATACTCATAATACGCTTCATCAACGACTACAATAGTTTTTTTAGCAAGAAGTTTTTTAATATTTTCTTTTGTAACAACAACTGATGAAGGATTTCCGGGAGAATCGATAAAAATCATTTTCGTATTTAAGGTGATTTTTTCAAATATATCTTCAATGTTTATATTTAAGTTTTCTTTTCGTAGTACTTTTTGCACTTTTGCTCCGGAAAGCTGTCCATAAAATTCGTACATGGGAAAAGTGGGAGGATTAATAATAATCACATCTTTGGGAGATACAAAAACCCGGATAAGAAGATCAATCAATTCATCAGAACCATTTCCGTACATTATCCATTCCTCACCAACTCCTGTATATAAAGCTAATTTTTTCCTCAAATTTCTGCAAAAGGGATCAGGATACAAATATAATTTCACTTTTTGCAGATTTTTTTTATTTTGGTACTTTTCCGAATATAAATTTTCTCCCGAATCACATTTGATAATTTTATCCATAGGAATGCCTATATCTCTCTCTATCTCCTGAAGAGTCGGTGAAGGAGTATATTTTTTAATTTTCAACAATTCTGGTCGGATAAATTTAGCAATCATAAATTAAACCTCCTTATAACGAATACTTGTTGCGTTTTTATGAGCAGGTAATTGCTCTACCTCAGCAATCTTTTCGATTGTTCTTCTAATCATCGACAAACCTTCTTTTGTACATCTTTGAATCTGCATCCATTTGCCATAAGCATCTACTCCAAGCGGAGGATACATTTTGGCCATGCCGCCAGTAGGAAGAACATGATTGGCACCGGTGGCATAATCACCGCTTGATTTGGTAGTCCAATCACCTAAAAAGACTGAACCGGCGTTGTTAATTTTTTCAACTATCTTTTCCGGTTTTTCAGTCATTATTTCCAAGTGTTCCGGAGCATACTCGTTAGTAAATTGAATGGCTTCGTTTATTGAATCAACAAGAGCAAAGAGTCCATATCGATTGATGGATTCTTTGACATACTTTCTCGTTATAAGGTTTGATAATTGATTATCAATTTCTTTAATTGTTGCCTCTGCGATCTGGTTTGAGGTTGTTAATAAGACACAGGCTGAATCAGGCCCATGTTCTCCATCTGCTAAAAGATCGCTAGCTACGAATTTGGGATTAGCAGTAGCATCGGCAATGATAAAAATCTCTGATGGACCTGCCGGCATATCGATAGCGACTTCCCTAAAGACAAGCATTTTTGCGGCTGTCACAAACGCATTGCCAGCTCCAAAAATTTTATAAACTTTAGAAATACTTTCAGTTCCATAGGCAAATGCAGCAATAGCTTCTACTCCTCCAACTTTAAATATTTTTTTAAGGCCGATTAAATCAGCTGCCACCAATGTTGGAGCAGGAATTTGACCTTCCACTCCTGGGGGTGAACACATGACGATCTCTTTACAACCAGCTATTTGTGCCGGAATGGCAGTCATCAGAACCGATGACGGATATATAGCTTTTCCTCCCGGCACATATAATCCAACTTTTTCTATTGGCCGCCAGACTCTCCAAACGGATATGCCTTTTTTCGGATAAACAATGGTATCAATCTTCTTAGGTAACTGTGCTTGATGCACGGCAGTAATATTTTTAATCATTTGCTTTAAAGCAATAATTAAACTGTCGTCTACCTCCTGATAAGCTTTTTTAATTTCTTCTTTTGTTACTTTTACCTGTTGATAATTCTTAACTCCAAAACGGTTTTGATATTTATTAAATATTGGTTTATCACCATTTAACTTAACTTCATCTATAATTTTTTTTACTTTCGGTATAATCTCCTTATTTGTCCCGAATGATCTTTGAATAATTCGTTGATAATCAGACTTCGATAGGTTTTTTAGTTTTATAACTTTCATAATTCCTCTTTATAAAATCATTTTTTCAATAGGTAATACTAAAATTCGTGAAACTCCCTTAGCCTTTAATCTTTCAATTATTTCCCAGAAAATGTCTTCTTTTACTACACAAGTAACTGATACCCATCCTTTTTGAGCTAAAGGAGAGATGGTTTGGGAACCTAATCCGGGAATAATTTTTTTTAGTCTTGGTAAAATTTTTTCTTCAGTATTAAGAAAAATATATTTATAATTTTTGGCTGATAAGACTCCTTTAAAGCGCGTAATTAATTTATTGACTAATATTTTTTTGCCTGTCGAGATAGCATTATTAGCTATTAATACTGCTTCAGAATCATATATTTTCGTTAAAAAGCGAAGATCTTGAAGGATAAGCGTACTACCGGTTGAGGTAAGATCAATGATCGCATCAGCAATACCAATACTCGGAGTAATTTCAACCGACCCTCTAACTTGAACTAAATCCGCCTGGATATTGTTTTTCTTAAAGAAAGATTTGGAAGTATTAGAATAAGAGGTGGCTATCCTTTTACCATTGAGATCAGCTAGTGTTTTGATCGGGGAATCCTTCGGCACGGCAATAATGAGGGAACTAAAGCCAAAACGTAAATTTAATAGTTTTTTAACTTTTTCCCGTTTTTCGTAGAGGAGATTTTGACCGACAATGCCTAAATCGACAACTCCAGTTGAAACATAATTTGGAATATCATCATCCCGTAAATAGAGGATTTCCAGGGGAAAATTTCTGCAGGAGGAAAAAAGCCGCTGTTGGTAACTTTCAAATTCAAGACCCGTTCGCCGTAAGAAGGAAAGCGTTTCTTCTGTCAGACGCCCTTCTTTTTGAATAGCTAGTTTTAGATTATTATTATTAAATTTTTTCATAAGGGTGACTGACGGGATTCGAACCCGCAACCCCCCCGCCCACAACGGGGTGCTCTACCTTTGAGCTACAGCCACCAAAAAAACCTCCCGTTCTTTAGTCACCACAAAAAGTGATGAATAAGGAACGAGAGGCATTAAAAAAAGACCTCCCGCGGTCCCATCCTTGTTCCCCGCTAGAGGCGGGGCTCTTAGGTCGGCTCCACGAGTAGCGACACCGACTGTTGTATTTTACGGTTCAACTTCCGTTCCCGTTTTTGCGGGACAGCTCCCGGATCGTGACTCCGGTCAATCGCTTTTCTAAAATGTCTTTTTCATTATATCAAATACTGTCAAATTTTTTGGGATTTACTCAGGGATTTACTCAGTTTTCATTAATAGTTATGTTATTGATGGTGACTTTGGATTTGGGTTTGGATAGTTCACCCTGACTGTTGCTCTCAACTTCTATTTCTGCAATTTTATCGATTGTTTCCATACCTTGGGTGACTTGTCCGAAAATAACATAATTTTTAGGCAGATCGGTATCCTGATGTATGATAAAAAACTGGCTGCCGTTGGTGTTGGGACCTGAATTGGCCATGGCGACAATACCACGTTTGTAATCACGGGTTATTTTTTCATCAGCAAAAGCATAGCCCGGGCCGCCTGTACCGTCGCCAAGGGGATCTCCTGTCTGGATCATGAAGTCTTTGATAATGCGGTGAAAAACAACTCCGTTATAAAAACCCTCTCTGGAGAGAAAAACAAAGTTATTGACAGTAACGGGTGTTTCTTTGGCAAAGAGTTCGACTGTAAAATTTCCTTGGGATGTGACAACTACTGCCGTATAATTCTTATCGCTATTAATGGACATCTGAGGCGGAGCAGTATATTTTCCTTTCATGGTAGCAGACTCTGTTGAAACATTTTGCTGGTTATTTGTTTCTGTTTTTTCTTTGGAAAAAAATAAAGCCAATATTAAAAAGGCACCGGCTATTAACAGCAAATAGAGAAGGAAATTTTTCCAGTCAGTTTTTAACTTCTCCATAAGTAAGTTTATTTATTACGAATGATTTTGGCGTCCTTTTTGATTTTATTGAACCATTCTTCGTAGAGTTTGCTTATTTTCTGCTGTTTAATAAATCCTTCAACCTCAGTCTTCAATTTGGCAGGATCTGTTGCCTCGGGGAAAAGATTTTCATTATTTTTCAAATATTCATCAATTTCAGCAGCTGAAACTGTAGCCTGGGAAACAAAAAGCTTTTCGATAGACAACTGAAGTTCCAACTGTCTCTTAAAGGTATTGGGAGTAAGGCCCTGCATGCTTAAGGCTTGAGTTAAGGACATTTTACCTTCAAGACTGCCTTCTATTTCTTTTATCCGTTTGTCAATTTCATCGCTTGTTATAAATATTCCCGCTCCACGGGCAGCTCCCAAAAGCAGTCTTTCATTTATTAGCTGGTCTAAAACTGATTCACCGAATTGAGAATTAAGACGGCTGTTTAATTCAAAACGGGAAACCGGCTGGCCGTTAACGGTGGCCATAATAAAATATTTTCTGGCTCCCCAAAAAAGAACAACTAATAAAAGAAGACCGATGATTAGCAGATTTTTAAGGGAAATAATTTTTTTTGGCAGGAAATCCCTCCAGGATTTTTTCTGACTTTTTTCTCCTAAGGCAACTCCTGATAATTTAGTTTTGGCGGCAGTTGTTTTTTTTACAGGCATATCCCTCCTATTGTTAACTTTTGTTAAGCTTTTGTTGAACTAATTTGGCAATTATACCACCTTCTGCCCTGCCTTTGCTCAAGGACATGACCATCCCTATTATTTTCCCGGGATGAGATTCACCTTCTGATTTTGCCAGGATATCATCAATAATTTTTATTATTTCTTCTTCCGGTAGTGCTGGCGGCAGGAATTCTTCAATTATTTTTATTTCACTCAGATTGGCCAAAACCAAATCCGGCCGGTTGCCTTTTTGAAAAAGTTCGATTGCTTCACGTCTTTTTTTTACTTCTTTTCGCAGTAATTCATAAGTTTCTTCGTCTGTTATATCTTTTTTAAGATCAATTTCTTTGTATTTTATCTGTGAAAGAAGGTAGCGTAAACAACCAACCCTTTCCTTGTTATGTTCTTTGAGGTACTTATGAATTAATTTTAGAATATCGTCTTTGATCATTAATTGAGGCTTAAGTATATGACAACCCAAATTGAAAAGCAAAAGTTAGGGAGGTGAAATAAGAGGAAGAATATCGGAAATAGTAAATGGTTGATTGATAAAGACAGGTAAGGGAAGATCAGGAACCGCTTGACCTGCCTCCAGTTTTTCCTGCAAAGAGTTAATGAATTGTTTGGTTTGGAGCGGGCGAACCTCAAATTCGACTGCTTTTCTATAAAAATTATATGTCTGGAAAAAAAGCAGAACGGCAATTAACAAGACAGCGGATTTAAAAGAAATAAATTTTTTCTTAGCCAAGAAATATTTGCTTAAAACTGCCAACAAAATAACCGTAAAAAAAAGTGAAGGGTAAGCGTATCTTTCGGACAATGCCTGTTTGATGCCGAATTGGTATCTGATTAAACCGGCCCAAATATAAGGATAGACAATCATGACTGACAGGGATAAGAGAATCTGAGAAAATTTTTTGGGACCGGTCAGGATAAATTTGGTAACAAGGGCAGAAATAAGAGCAAAGGGAATAAAAGAGATTAAGGTTTTGGCTATTTCAAAATGTCGCGGTTCAAAACCCGGAATAAACAGTCTACCAAATACTCCCCTGCCGACTCCGCCAATGACGAAGGCTAAAAATTGAAGAATATTCAATAAAAGATCGGTGATTTGGGGAGTAACTTGACCCAACCTGCTACCGGCAACAAGAGGCCCGACAATTAAGGATAGAATTCCCAGGATAAAATAGGCAGGAATTAATTTTCCGTATACTACCGAGATTATGCCGAATATAATACCAAGGCCTAAACCGGTGGAATAGGAAAAAGAGGCAAAGACAAGAAAGATATAAGAGAAAAATGACCGTTGTAACCAAAAATAAAAAGCCAACCCGATAAAAAGATTTGCCAGAATTACTCCCTGGGCAGAAAACCATAATAAAGGTTCAACAAAGGTCAGATTTATTAAGAATAGTGAGGAAAATAAAATTGACCATCTCCTTTCAATATTTATTAATCTAAGAGTTTTGAAAAGAATAAACAGGTTAAGAAAATGCAATATAAGAGATAGGGAAAAATACCCGTAAAAGTTTAGTCCGAATAATTTATATTCCATAAAAGAGAGAAGATGAAGAATCGGAGCGAAGTGTTCTGCCTGGGGAGTTATTAAAAATTGCCAAAAATTTAATTTTGACAATTGAATTAACAAGCCTATGTCATCCTGGAAAAAGAACATTTCAAGATTTTACAAATGAGAAAATTTCCCTGCTGATAAACTGACCCTGGCTTTGATAAACTAGTGAATTTCGGGAAGATGCCCGGATATAAGTATTTTCGGGAAGACCTGTAAGAGGCGGTATAACTTTAAGGTTTGAAGGAAGAATTTTGTCCAGATCGACTTGAAAATCCTCTCTTATTGAATGGATAATCGGCAAAATAATGATTAATCTTCCGTCTTTTTTTAAAAGGCGGCTAATTACCTGAAAACTCAGCTTGTATAAAGGGATCAAATCCGCAATTATATTTTGAGCTTTATTGGTAGCAGGCTTGCTTATAAGAGGCGGACCAAGATAAGGCTCTGTGACTATTATATCTGCCATATTTTGTCCTAAAATATTATTCAATTCTTTTATATCAGCAGATTGAAGCTTCAAATCGAAATTATTCTTATTCAAATAATACTCGCGAATTATCCAGTCAAAATTAGATCTGCTGTTGGAGATAGCCTCAGGTTTAATGTCAGTACCGATCAGATTTTTTACTCCCAAAAGAGCTGCTTCTGTGAGAATTGTGCCCGACCCGCAAAAAGGATCAACCAGTATGCTATTTTGACCGGGCTGACTTAAATTAACCATCATTCTGGCCAATTTAACCGGTAAAATACCTGATCTTTTATCTTTTTTTGGCCTTTCCATATCTCTTTTGGAAAAAGAATTAAAATCCTGGACAACTGACGTTTTTCCCAAAATAATATTGTCTTTGGTGATAATCAGAACTAACTCGAATCCTTTTGTTAACAGACGGTTTTTAAATACGGATACTGAAGAAACATATCTTCCTTTTATTCTCAAAAAACCGGTTTTTATACCAGAGCTTTCCAGATTTTCTTTGAGACTTTTATAAAACAGAAGTTGATTACTCTCTATTTTTTCCGTAATTTCCCTGCCTGCTCCACCGTCATAAATGCTTATGGC
>Ga0154753_159_pt9 | contig 21372 bp, 15 predicted proteins | sample Rifle2008BG16ft_FD_105761 | JGI IMG/M metagenome (GOLD analysis project Ga0154753, IMG submission 105761) | Candidatus Gottesmanbacteria bacterium RBG_16_37_8 | reverse complement strand
GCGAAAAAAGATACGGGCAAATGATTTGGCCAAAACAGCTTGAATACGGCAATATTTTAAGGCAATAGCCGCAGTTTCCCGGGAACTGCCGCAGCCGAAATTTTCTCCGGCCACAACAAAATCACCCGTTTTTACTTTTTTTGAGAATTCCGGCCGATGTTCGATAAAAGCGATGGAAGCTAATTTGTGCGGATCGGTAGTAATGTTAAACCTTCCCGGTGTAATCAAATCAGTATTGATGTTATCTCCAAACAGCCAGTTCATAATAAATATTGCCTCGGGTCAGTAATAAAACCGGTTATGGCTGAGGCGGCGGCGGTTGCCGGGCTGGCAAGATAAATCAAAGCTTTGGGACTGCCCATTCTTCCTGTAAAATTGCGGTTACTGGTTGAAACGCAAACTTCACCATCAGCAAGCACTCCCTGATGCCGACCCAAGCAAGGACCGCAACCGGGATTAGTTACAACAGCCCCTAATTTCAGGAAAAAGGCAAGATAGCCTTTTTGCAAAGCCTGAAGATAAACTAATTTAGAAGCCGGAGTAACTATGACACGCAGACCCGGGTGTAATTTTTGATTTTTCCACATCGAATGAACAATGTCCAAATCCTCAATCCGGCAATTGGTGCATGAACCGATGAAAATCTGATCCAGTTTAACTTTTTCCTTTTCAACATCTGAAACTTTGACGACATTGTCAATATCAGGAGGCTTGGCAATTAACGGCACAAGCTTAGAAACATCAAAATGCATCACTTTTTCGTAATTTGATTTTTGATCGCTCGCCATTTCATTTTTATTGAATTTATAGGAACGGTTATTTTTCTCCAGATAATCAGACGTATTTTTATCCGGTTCGACTATGGCTGCTTTGGCACCCATCTCGGCTGACATATTAGTCAGAGTTAATCTGTTCGGTACATCAAAAGAGCGGACAGTTTCCCCTCCATATTCTAAGACTTTATAATTTCCACCTTCGGAGCCGACATTTTTGGCCACATTTAAGACTACATCTTTGGAAAATACCCCGGATGGAAGTTTACCGTTAATTTCAATCCTGACTGTTGGAGGTACTTTAAACCAACATTTACCGGTGGCCATGGCAATAGCAGCATCTGTTGACCCCACTCCGATAGTGAGAGCGCCTAATCCTCCGCCGGTAGGGGTATGTGAATCGGCACCCAATATCAGATTACCCGGATTGATAAATCTCTCAGACATAATTTGGTGACAAACTCCGTCAGTAGTTATGGGGATTTCCTGTTCATCAGCAAATTTTCTGATGGCGTTTTGCAGTTTCGCCATTTCCGTATTAGGAGCAGGATAAGCATGATCAAAAGGAATAAATATTTTTTTCTTGTTCCAAACTTTTTTGGCTATTTTATAAAAGGGATCAAGTGCCCAGGCGCAAGTTGTATCGTGGGCCATGACCAAATCTAAATCCGCTAAAACAAAATCACCGGCAAAGACTTTTTTGCCCGAGTGACTGGAGAAAATTTTTTCGGCAATAGTCTGGTCCATATCAGCTTTTCCCGTATTTTTGGTAAAAATCTTTGACAGTTTTTTCGTCGGTTTTACCGGAAATTTCTGTACCGTAAACCAAATGCCTGACATTTCCAAACACTCCCGGAGAAATCGGCTCGTAGGTTTCCGGGCCGAAATTCACCAAGGCATGCAAATGAATACCGGCTTTATGAGCAAAGCCATTTTCCCTGTTTGTAAGCAAATTAAAAGGCACTTCTTTACCGATCATCCCAGCTAAAGTATTTTCCGCTTGCGTAACATACTGCAATCGATACCTTTTGGAGATTTCAGGGTCAAAAATATATAGAGCTGCTAAAAAAGTACTCAAAGCAGTAATTCCGCTTCGCTCCCCTATTCCTAAAAGAGTCGTATCAACCCAATTGGCTCCGCTTTTAATTGCGCTAATTGCATTACTATTGGCTTGTCCCAGATCGTTATGGAAATGGACTTCAATGTCTGTTGAAAGGAATTTTCTAAGTCTTGTCAGCCTTTTTTCAATGTCCCAACTCATAGCTACACCCAAAGTATCGGCAATACCAATTCTGTTAACCTTCAAATTTTGGCTAAATTGAAATACTTTCATGGCCACATCTTCATTTGCCTGGAAAAAATCTTCAACACTAACCCTGACCTCTAGTTTATTTGCCTGAGCTTTAAGAATATTTTTTCTTAAATTTTCCAAATATTGGGCCAAATAAAGATGCATAGCTTTAAGTCTTGCCGGATCAACAGTACATAAAATATTTACTCCATCTATTCCGCTTTCAATTGCCAAGTCAATATCTGAAAACCTATTCCTGATATGAGAAAGTATTTTAGGTCTTTGGGGAATTTGAACCAACCTGACAATATTTTTCCTGACTTCATCGATTACGGGATTGCCCACTTCTATCCGATCTACTCCTATTTTAGATAGGAATTTTACAATCAGAATTTGCTGGGACAAGCTAAAAGAGGAATAACGATACTGTGCTCCTTCTCTTAAAGTAGTATCGATAATTCCTTTATAGTTTTGAAAAATATCATTGATTTTTTGCATAATTTAAATCGGGTGAAGTCCTGTAAATTCCAAACTTAATTTTTCATCATATCCGCACATTAAATTCATACACTGGACAGCATTGCCGGCGGTACCTTTAGTCAGATTATCTATGGCACCGATTATTACTAACCTGTTGGTATACTTATCAATTTCAAATCCGATGTCACAATAATTTGTGCCCTGCAGAATTTTGGGTTCAGGAAAACGGTAGAATCCGCTTTTCATTTTGACAATCCTTATAAAAGGCTCTTTGGCAAATTCTGTACGGTAGGCCTGCCAGATATCTTTTTCTTCTATATACTTATTTAGGAAGGTGTGAATAGTCACTAGAAGCCCTCGAACCATTTCAATGGCAGTTGCCGTAATACTGACTTTTGGGTTAAATCCTGCAAAAGATAATTCCTGCTCAATTTCCGCGGTATGACGGTGTCCGGATGGCATATAAGTGCGAACTACACCCGACCTTTCAGGGTGGTGTGAAGAATCTGTTCCTTTGCTTCCGGATTGAGAACTGCCCATTTTGGCATCAATGATAATTTTGTCTAAATTAATTAACTTATGTTTAACAACAGGAAATAATGACAGAATGGTAACTATAGCTTCACAGCCCGGGCCGGCTACTAATTTGGCTTTTATAATTTCATTTCTATGCAGTTCAGGAACGCCGTAAACGAATTTATTGAGAAAATCAGGTTTCTGATGTTCTGTTTTATACCATTTTGACCAAGAAGATTCTGAATTAAGGCGAAAATCAGCACCTAAGTCAATTACATATTTGGCTAATTTAGTAAATTTATCCATATAATTCATGGATACTCCATTGGGTAAAGAGATGAAAAGCACGTCACAGGAACTTAATTTATCAATATTCTTGTAATATAAATCGGTCTGTCCTCTTAAATTCGGATGATGAAGAGTCACTGATTCACCGACGTAACGGCGCGAAGTTACTTCCTTAATTTTTACTTTCGGATGTTGAAGAAGAAGCCGCAGCAACTCTCCACCGGCGTATCCCGATCCGCCAACAACACTTACTGTGATCATGACTTTGCTACCTCCTGACAAAAGTGAATAATTTCTGCTGCAACATTAACTCCGGTAACCCGTTGGACATTTTTATATTCCATAGTGTGATTGATTTCATTGACGAGGAACCTTTTATCTGTTTCAAAGATATCAATGCCCAAAATCCCTCCGCCTACCGCAGAGGACGCTTTTACACAAATTTCAGATAGTTTTTGATCAACTTTACAATTTTTTGCTTGGGCACCTCTGGCGGTATTAGTAATCCAATGGCTCGTTTCCCGATATATGGCGCAAACAACTTGATTGGCTATCACAACAACTCTAATATCCCTACCGGGTTTATTAACATACTTTTGCAGGTATAAAGCTTTCTGCATTGGGGAACCTAAAACTTGTTTTTGCTCAATGATCCCTTCCAAAGAGTCATCATCATTCACTTTGGCCAAGAGCCGCCCCCATGAACCGGAGACTGGTTTAATGACTAGCGGGTAACCGCCGAGCTGTTTGACAGCTTGCTTGGCTTGATCTTCATTAAAAACTAAGGCAAAAGGAATAGTGGGAATTTTATGCTCAGACAAAAGTAATGATGTTAAAAATTTGTTGTCACAGTTATTGGCTACTATTGAGGAATTAATTACTTTCATCCCCAGTCGTTCAAAAAAAAGTGTCGCTTGAAAACCGACCGTAGTTGACAGACATCTTTCCAGAATCACATCAAAATAATTTTGCCAACTATGAGGATTGAAAACCTGATATCTGGCATCTAAAATTGTCAGATCAAGATGATTTTTTTCCGCTTCCCGGATTATCAGTTTTTCATCTTCTCTGATGGTTGAATGCAGTAAGGCTAATTTAAGGCCGGTTTTTAACTTCATTTTTTCATTGCCCCCAATCTTCTTCAATCTTAGGCGCCTCTTTAAGCACCACTTTGTCTCCATTGACACTTGAGACTACAATCCTGTTGTGACAGCCGGGACACTGAATAATTTCAGATGCTTCAATGTTTTGGGCAACAGAAATCGTTTCAGCACATATCGGACATTCGGATTTAAGTTTTGTCATATTATTTACCTCCAAATAATGTTTGATAAATTTCAAGAATAGGGTTAATTATGGCTTTATCGCATGAAAAGTCAAATTTTAACTAAATCTTGACAAAATTTAGATAATAATGTTAAATTTCGGACATGATTTCAATTTCTGATGCCGTTTATGAGATTGTAAAACAGTCTCCATATCTTACAGAAGCTTTAAGCGAACAAATCATTAATTTATCAGCTTTGGCACGTAAAATACACCTTCAAGTTGAAGAAAAGGTAAAGAAAGATATAAATGACGGTGCAATCATTGCGGCGCTAAAAAGAATCGGCCATAAATTAAACAAAAAATATAAAAAGATTAATATTCTCAGCAATTTAGGAGATATAACAGTTAGATCCAATATTTCGGAATATACTTACCTAAATACAGAAACCTTACTTAAAAAAGTGCAAGAACTATTTTTAAATATCGGCAGCAAGAAAGAAATCTTTTTGAATTTATCCCAAGGAGTATCAGAATCAACCATTATCGCCAGCGGTAATATGGAAAAGGAAATTGCGCAAATATTTAAAAATGAAACATTAACTGCTAAACTGGAAAACTTATCATCTATCTCCATTAAGCTACCCGAGGAAACTGTTGATAATCCCGGTGCTTATTACTCCATACTTAAATTATTTGCCCTTGAAGGAATTAACATGGTGGAAATGGTTTCAACTTATACTGAAGTTAGTTTAATTTTTAGAGCTGCTGATATTGATAGAGCTTTTTCCGTATTGACCAAGGCGACAATGGAGTAAAAAATATGTCAATTATTAGCCGCGGACGACTTGGGGGTTGGTGGCGGAGACAATTTTTTCAGTAATATTTTTGGGTACTTCTTCATAATGGGATGGTTCCATATAATAAGTGGCTCTTCCCTGAGACAGCGATCTTAAGGTGGTAGCATAACCTGACAACTCTGATAGAGGCAATAAAGCTGTAATAATTGAGACTTTTCCTCTTTTTTCTGTACCTAAAATTTGGGCACGCTTGCTGGAAAGATCGCCAATGACTGTTCCCATAAACTCGTCAGGAGTAGTTACTTCTGCCTTCATAATAGGCTCAAGGAGAACTAAATTGGCTTGCTTGACTGCATTTTGGAGAGCCATACTTCCGGCAATTTTAAAGGCAATGTCCGATGAGTCAACATCATGATAGGTTCCATCGTAAAGCGTAACTGTAATATCAACCAGAGGGTATCCTGCCAAAACTCCTTTTTCCAAAGCTTCTTTAACTCCTTTTTGGATGGATGGGATAAATTCTTTAGGAATAGCACCTCCCTTGATGGCGTCAACAAATTCATAACCTTCACCCCTGTTTTTAGGTTCAACTCTTAAAAGACAATGACCATACTGACCGCGACCTCCGGTTTGTCTGATGTATTTGCCTTCACCTTCAGCTTTTGACTTTATTGTTTCCTTATAGGCAACCTGCGGAGCGCCAACATTAGCAGCAACCTTAAATTCCCTCTTCATACGGTCAACGAGCACATCTAGATGAAGTTCGCCCATACCCCAGATGATTGTTTGGCCGGTTTCCAGGTTCGATTTGATGATAAAGGTCGGATCTTCCTCGGCCAGTTTTTGCAGAGCAGACCCCATTTTTTCCTGATCAGCCTTGGTTTTGGGTTCAATAGCCAGAGAAATAACCGGTTCGGGGAAAGTAATTCTTTCCAGAAGTATGGGAGCTTGTGGATCACTTAAAGTATCACCTGTACCTGTTTCTTTTAAGCCGACTACTGCTACAATTTCTCCAGCCAGGGCTTCCGATACTTCTTCCCTCTGATTAGCATGCATAAGAAGAATTCTGCCTACTCTTTCCTGTTTATCTTTTGTTGAGTTCCAGGCATAAGAACCTGAAGCTAATTTTCCGGAGTAAATTCTGATATAAGTCAATTTGCCGACATGAGGATCCAGTTGAATTTTAAAAGCCAGGGCTGAAAAAGGTGCACTTGCTTCAGTTTTTCGCATTTCTTCCTGATCGGTTTTGGGATTAACTCCTTTTATTGAGGCTACATCGAGTGGTGAAGGAAGGTAATCAACAATGGCATCAAGCAGAGGCTGGACACCTTTGTTTCTTAAGGAAGAACCGGCATAAATAGGGACTAATTTATAAGCAATAGTAGCCTGACGGAGAGCTTTTTTTAATTCATCAAGTGACGGTTCTTTTCCTTCCAGATACTGTTCCAATAATTTATCATCCGTTTCGCTAATCTGTTCAATTAATTGATGACGATATTTTTCAACATCTTTTTTCAAATCATCAGGTATTTCATCTTTGAGTTCATATTTGGCTCCCATTTCATCACTGCCCCAAATAAGACTTTTTCTTTCTAAAAGATCAACAACCCCTTTGAATTCCTGTTCTTTACCAATAGGTAAATTCACCACTGCCGGGTTTGCTCCCAAACGATCCTGGATCATTTTGACCGTGCGGTGAAAATCAGCTCCCAGTTTATCCATTTTATTAATAAAACAAATTCGGGGAACTTTATACTTGTCAGCCTGATGCCAAACAGTTTCAGACTGGGATTGAACTCCTTCTTCTGCATCTAAAACAGTTATCCCTCCATCTAAAACCCTTAGAGATCTTTCTACTTCAGCAGTGAAATCAACGTGTCCAGGGGTATCAATAATGTTTATTCGGATATCACGCCAGAAAGTGGTAGTAGCAGCTGAGGTTATAGTTATCCCTCTTTCTTTTTCCTGAGGCATCCAATCCATTTGAGTTGTTCCTTCATCTATATCACCGATTTTATAAGTCCTTCCGGTATAGTAAAGTATTCTTTCAGTGGTGGTAGTTTTGCCGGCGTCGATATGGGCAATGATTCCGATATTACGGAGTTTATCCAAAGGAACATTTCTATTTTTTGTTACTGTAATTAACCCAGCCATAAATTTAAAAAAATAAACTAGGGGGAGGGATTACCAACGAAAATGGGCAAATGCTTTATTAGCTTCGGCTGAACGGTGCATAAAGTCTCTTTTTCTGATTGCTTCACCTGAATTGTGATAAGCGTCTACAAGTTCGGATGATAATTTATCAGCGAATGTATGATATTCTTTATTTGGTCTTTTATGAGAAGCTTCGATAATCCATCTGATTGAAAGTGATACTTTTCTTTCTCCTCTTACTTCAGTTGGAACCTGATAGGAAGCTCCACCTACTCGACGGGGTTTTACTTCCATCCTGGGACTGACATTTTGGAGAGCTGTTTGAAAAACTTCTAAAGGATCTAAATTCTTACTTTTAATTATTTCTAAAGCTTTATAAACCTGTCTTTGAGCAACACTTTTTTTACCATCCCGCATCACCCGATTAATAAATCTGGCTAATAACCTATTATTATAAATTGGGTCCAACTCGACTAATCTTTTTTTTATTTTTCCTGCACGTGACATTTATTTAAAATTATTAATTCTTAATAAACAATTTTCAAACTTAAATATAATATTTTTATGTATTTAAAATCAGGCAGCAGGTGCAGCTGGTACTTCAGCTGCCGGAGCTGTTTTTATTACTGGGATAGCTATTTTTCCAGTCCCCCCTCTTTTAGTACCGTATTTTGATCTGCCTTTTTGACGTCCAGATACTCCTGAAGTATCAAATTTCCCTCTGACAATGTGATATTTCACTCCAGGTAAATCTTTGACTCTACCACCCCGGACCAAAACAATAGCATGTTCTGTTAACTCATGTCCTATTCCTGGAATATAGGCTGTTATTTCCTGTTTATTGGATAATCTGACTCTGGCAACCTTTCTTAAAGCAGAATTGGGTTTTTTGGGAGTCATAGTTTTTACTAACGTCACTACTCCCCTTTTAAATGAAGCGGGAATCTGTTTCATTTCCCTATCTTTGGCATTGAAATACTTCCTTAGAGCAGTTGCTTTTACTTTTTTAGTTAGTTTCTTTCTTCCTTTTTTAATTAATTGATTAATTGTAGGCATAAATTATATTTTGTATTCTATTAAAAAAAATGGAAACGCATTAGTCGTTCCCTATTTATAAGAATCGAACTTCTGAATGTATTTTAAAATTTATCAGAGTCAAATATTGACTGCAGCTCTATCTGCAGTAACTGGAATAAGTCTGCCGATTATAACATTTTCCTTTAAGCCCAGCAACCTATCTTCACGTCCGGAAAGAGCTGCATCAGTCAATACACTGGTTGTTTCCTGGAAGGAGGCGCTCGATAACCAAGATTGTGTATAGAGTGAAGCACGGGTTATTCCTAAAATAACTACTTGAGCGGTTGACGGTTCACCACCTGAGGCTAGAATTTTAGCATTTTCTTCTTCAAAAGTCGCTTTATCTACTAGCTCACCAGGTAATAAACTAGTATCTCCGGCTGTTTCAATTCTGACTTTATCACTCATTTTTCTAATTATCACTTCAAAATGTTTATCATGAATCGGGATACCCTGGGATTCATAGACCTTTTGAATTTCTGATAGAAGATAATTCTGAGTATCAAGGAGACTTCTTATTTGTAAAACCTCTTTAATATCTAAAGAACCTGTAGTTAAAGCTTCTCCTGCAGAAATAAGATCTCCTGTTTTTACTCTTAATTCACTGGTTTTAGTAACGAAATAGCTTTTTTCCTCAACCGGTTTGATACCTACACTTTTTATGGAAATATTGAATCCATCTTCCATCTCTTCAACTATGACTTTACCGGAAATTTCGGATACAGGAGAGGCAATTTTAGGAGTTCTAGCTTCAAAAAGTTCTTCAACACGAGGTAATCCTTGGGTAACGTCAAGACCAACAATTCCTCCGGCATGTCTTACCCGCATCGTTAACTGAGTTCCTGGCTCTCCGATTGATTGGGCAGCAATAATCCCAACCGGTGTTCCGATTTCAACGAATTTTTTTGTTGACAAATCCAAACCATAACAATTTGCACAGAGACCGCTTTTTAAATCACAAGTTAATGGAGAACGAACTATTACACTTTCTACATCTTTAAAAAGTGGTAGTTTATCTTCAGTTATCAGTTCGCCTTTTTTTAGGATAGCTTTTTTTGATTTAGCTAGAATGACATCTTCTGCCAGAACCCGACCCAATACTCGAAGTTCCAAAGAAGTTTGTCTTCTATCAGATCGGTTTATTTTAAATCCATTATTAGTTGAACATTCGTCTGCTCTAATTATTGCATCATGAGCAACATCAATTAATCTTCTAGTTAAATAACCAGCATCAGCTGTTTTTAATGCAGAATCTGTTAATCCTTTTCTGGATCCTCTGGTTGATGTGACATATTCGAAAATAGATAAACCTTCACGGTAATTCGATTTTGTCGGCAGCTCGACAATTTTACCTAAAGGATCAACAACTAATCCTTTGACGGCTGATAATTGTTTCAATTGATCTTTTGAGGCTCGAGCACCACCTGAATTGATAATTAATTTCACGGGATTATCGTCACTCATTGAAGCCCAAGTTGAATCTGCTAACCTTTCAGTAATATCTATCCAAATTTCATTTTGTAATCTTTTTCTTTCTTCGTTGGTTATTAAACCCTGCTGAAAATTCTGCTCTACCTGGTTAACTTTTTCTTCAGCTTCTTTAATCATTTTGCTTTTTTCAGGTATGATAATATTGTCAAAAAGAGAAATTGAGACACCGCCAGCAATAGTTGCTCCAAAAAAGCCGAGATCTTTAACTTTGTCTATCAAGGTGGAAACTTCCTCTTTGGAATAGAGATCGAAAGCTCTAGTAATTAAGGATTTTATTGTTGCAACTTTAACATTGTCATTAAAATATCTTAACTCTGGAGGTAATATTTCATTGAATAGAACACGGCCAGCTGATGTTCTAATTAATTTATTATTTATAAGTACTTTTATAGATTGTCTTAATTCTATTTTTGATGTTTGAAAGGCTAAAATCGCTTCTTTTTCAGAAGAATAGATTGGTAATTTTTCATCTGGGATTATATTATCGGCTGTTGGTAAACTGGTTAAGTAATAACATCCGAGTGCCATTTCTTTATTAGGTATTGTTATCGGAGTCCCATCTGCAGGTTTTAATAAATTATTGCTTGGTAACATCAATTCTTTGGCTTCCTTTTGAGAAGACTGAGATAATGGTACATGAACAGCCATCTGATCACCGTCAAAATCAGCATTATATCCTGCACAAACACAAGGATGGATACGAATAGCTGATCCCTCGATCAAAATAGGATAAAAAGCTTGAATACCTAATTTATGAAGTGTTGGAGCGCGATTTAATAATATCGGGTGATTTTTAGTAATTTCCTCTAAAATATCAAATACTTGAGCTTCTCTACCTTCAAGAATATTTTTCGCACTTTTAACGTTTGGGGCTAAACCTCTCATGATTAATTCTCTAAGAACAAAAGGTTTGAAAAGTTCCAAAGCCATTTCCTTTGGAAGACCGCATTGAGAGAGATTTAATTCTGGACCAACTACAATAACTGATCGACCTGAATAATCGACTCTTTTTCCTAATAAATTTTGTCTAAATCGACCTTGTTTTCCTCTTAACATATCTGACAAGGATCTCAATACCTGACCACCAGCTGTTCTACCGCTTGGTCTTTGACTGGCATCTATTAGAGAATCAACAGCTTCCTGTAACATTCTTTTTTCATTTCTTAAAATGATTTCGGGAGCACCTAACTCAATCAGATGTTTAAGTCTATTATTTCGATTGATTACTCGACGATAAAGATCGTTAAGATCGGATGTTGCAAATTTTCCTCCAGTTAATTGAACCATTGGTCTTAAATCAGGAGGAATCACGGGCAAAATAGAAATTATCATCCAGGAGGGATCAATTTCTGCTTTCTTCAAGCTTTCGATAACCCTTAATCTTTTAGTTGCTTTAATTTTTCTCTGACCGGATGATTCTTGAGCTTCTTTTCTTAAATCGATAATTATTTTATTCAGATTCATTTTTCTTAAAATTTCAAGTATGCATTCAGCACCCATTCCAATTTTCAAAAAAGAAGATACGTTGTATTCTCTCAATTTCAAATATTCATCTTCTGAGATGACTGTTAATGGTTTCAAACGATTTACTAAATCAGATATAGTAGAATAAATTTCTTTAGCAGTTGATTCTTCGGATGCAAATTCCTCAGATAGCATAGTTAATTGTTGTTTTTTACGAAATTCCAATTCTTGAATAGTTAAGTCTCTAGTCTCTTTATTTTTAATTTTTTTGATCATCTCTTTCTTCTGATTTGTGTATTGTTTTTCAACTTCAACAATCTTATTTTGATAAATTTTCTGTCTATCATCTTTCCTTTTTTCAAAAGTATCCTTTAGATGATCTTGAGCTTTTTTATATCCAACTTTATCTACTTCAGTTACTAGATAAGAAGCAAAATAGATGATATTTTCTAAAGCTTTGGGAGTAATATCCATGATTAATGACAGTTTGGAAGGTGTTCCTTTGAAGAACCACACATGTGCTACTGGAGCTGCTAATTTAAGATGACCCATTCTTTCACGCCTAACTTTACTTTGAGTTACTTCGACTCCACATTTGTCACAGACTATTCCCCGATATCGAATTCGTTTATATTTTCCACAATAACATTCCCAATCTTTTGTAGGACCAAAAATTCTTTCATCAAATAAACCATCTTTTTCTGGTTTTAAAGTACGATAATTTATTGTTTCAGGTTTAGTTATTTCACCATAAGACCATGATAATATATCGTACGGTGAAGCTAGTTTGATTTGCAATCCTTCAAAATCGATAATATTACCAAAATTGCCTTTTTTATCCATAATATTATTCCTCATGTTGTATGGTTTTAGACGTATTTGAATTATCTGTTTTGATTGAATTTTCTTCTACAATTTCTTCTCCTGACTCTTTGGCCAGTTCTTTAGCTTCTTTTTCAGTTTTTTCTTCTTCTTCATTATTGAGATTTGTTTTTCTAGCATAAGTAACTGTACCTGTTGGAATAATATTAAGACAAAGTGCTTGTAATTCTTTAACTAATACTTTAAAAGATTCAGGAATTGTTGAAGCTGGTATATCAGTCCCTTTGACAATAGCTTCAAAAGCTCTAGCGCGACCAACAACATCATCAGATTTTATAGTTAACATTTCCTGAAGAGTATAAGCTGCACGATGAGCCTCAAGAGCCCAAACTTCCATCTCACCTAAACGCTGACCACCCATTTGTGCTTTACCTCCTAATGGTTGTTGTGTGACCAATGAGTATGGACCGGTTGAACGAGCATGTGTTTTATCTTCAACCATGTGTATTAATTTCATAATATATCCAATTCCTACAGCCACTGGTTCTTTGTAAGGCTCTCCGGATCTGCCATCATAAAGTATTGTTTTCCCTTCTACTGGAAGATGATATTTTTTTAATTCTTCGATTATTTTTTCTTCTTTAATTGATTCGAATACAGGTACAGCTACTTTATATTGACCCTTCTGGGCAGCCCAACCGAGATGTGCTTCTAATAATTGTCCTAAATTCATACGGCTTAGAACTGACAAAGGTGAAATTATAATATCAACAGGAGTTCCATCTGATAAATATGGCATATCAGATTGAGGAACAATTTTACTAATTACTCCTTTGTTACCATGTCGGCCAGCTAATTTATCTCCAACTACAACTTTGCGTACTTGCGCTACCTTGACAATTATTTTTTTGATTGTACCAGGATGCAATTCATCTCCTTTTTCCCGATCAAGTATCTTTACATCAATAACAACTCCTTTTTCGCCATGAGGCATTCTTAATGATGTATCTCTAACTTCACGTGCTTTCTCACCAAAAATTGCTCTTAATAATCTCTCTTCTGCTGTTAATTCAGTTTCTCCTTTTGGAGCGATTTTACCTACTAAAATATCATTTGGACCAACCTCGGCACCTATGACAACAATTCCTTTATCATCTAGATTTGCAAGAGCTTCTTCACCAACATTTGGAATATCACGTGTTGTTTCTTCAGGACCCAATTTAGTATCTACGACCTCAGTTTCATACTCTTCAATTGTTATAGATGTAAAAATATCTTCCTTTACTAATCTATCTGATATAACAATGGCATCTTCATAACCCATACCATCATAAGAAGCATAAGCTATAATAAGATTTTGGCCTAAAGCCAGTTCACCTTTTTCGCAAGCTGGACCGTCAATTATAGCTTGGTCTTTAAAGATTTTTTCTCCCAAAGAAACTAAAGGATTTTGAGAAAAACAAGTATTTTGACTTGTTCTTTTAAACTTTTCAATTGAATAGTTATGTTCTTTACCACTATCTCCTTTTATCGTTAATTTAACAGCATCTACATATGTGACTTTACCATTTTCTGGAGATCTAACTACTCTTCTCAAAGCTTGTGAAATTACTTCTTCCATTCCAGTACCAACAATAGGTGAATTTGGTTTTACTAAGGGTACTGCTTGACATTGCATGTGAGTACCCATAAGAGCACGGTTTGCTTCATCATGAGCGATAAATGGAACAAGAGACGCTGCTGTACCAACCACCTGTCTAGGAACTACATCAATAAATCGAATGTTTTTAGCATCTGTTTCCAAAAAATCTCCTCTATATCTAGCCGGTAACCTATCTGAAATTATATATCCTTTTAAATCAATCTGAACTCCAGCATGTGTAATGTAATAATCCTGTTCATCATCAGCTGATAAATAAATTATATTATCTAAAACTTTTGGTTTTTTTACTTTTTCATCATAAACTACTTCGCGATAAGGAGCTTCTATAAAGCCATATTCGTTAATTTGAGCATAAAGAGCCAAATAAGTGACTAAGCCAATATTGGGCCCTTCTGGACTTCTTACTGGACAAATACGGGAATATTGCGAAGAGTTTATATCTCTTATTGAAAATGAAGCTCTTTCCCGTGAAATACCTCCTACACCCATTACTGTTAACCTTCGCAAATTATCAATCTCTGACAATGGATTAGTCTGATCTAAAATAGTTGAAAGCTGACTCGTCCGGAAAAAATCATTTATTGTAGCAATAATTGGTCTAGCATTTACTATTTGACTTGGAGTTATATCCATCTGAGTCTGAGCTAAACTCATTCTCTCTTTTATAGATCTCTCCAATCTCATTAAGCCGATTTTAAATGCATTATTAGCTACTAATTCACCCACTCGTCTGATGCGACGATTACCTAAATGATCAATATCATCAATTATTCCTTTACCTTTTGTTAAATTGATAAGATAACGGAGAATACCTACGATGTCTTCTAAAGTTAAAATCCAATTATCAGTAATATTTTCAATTGATAATTTTAATTTTTTATTTATTTTATAGCGTCCGACCGATCCTAAATTATAACGCCTAATATTAAAAAATAAGTTTCGGAATAATTCTTGTGCGTTATCAAGAACGGTAGGTTCTCCAGGACGCATTTTACGGTATATTTCAATTACTGATTCTTCTTGAGTTTTAGATGGATCTTTTAATAAAGTATTACCAATTATGAGATTATTGTTATCAATATCCCTAAACAATTTAATAATTTCTTCATCAGATGCTATACCCATTGCACGTAATAATGTTGTTGCAGCATATTTTCTTCTTCGATCGATACGAACCAACAATACATTATTTCTTGAGATTGAGAAATCAAGCCATGAACCGAATAGCGGTCTTACTTCAGCGAGGTAAAGTATTTTACCGGAGGTCGGGTCTGTATCACCGGTAAAGTAAACTCCTGGAGAACGAACAATTTGATTAACAATACATCTTTCTACTCCATTAATAATGAAGGTCCCATTTTCTGTCATTGTAGGAATATCTCCTAAAAAGACATCCTGCCGAACTTCTTTTCCAGTCTGTTTATTGAGAAGAGTAGTTTCAGCTTTTAATGGAGAATCAAATGTTAAACCTTTCTCTAAACATTCATTAGGAGTATAACGGGGTTTTTCGAAATAATGTTTGCCAAATATTAGACTCCAGTTTTTACCAGTAAAATCTTCAACTGGGGATATCTCCTGCAGTAGTTCATCTATACCTTTATTAATAAACCACTGATATGATTCTATCTGAACTCTTGTCAGATCAAGTTGAGGTAAAACATCAATATTTTTACCCCAATTTTGTCTATTAGGCTGATTAATTTGGGATTCTGATTTTTGTTTACGCATCGGGAATAAGGAAAAATAGAAACAACAAAATAAGCGTACACTGACAGACGTACGCCTTCAATCCTTATGAAATTACCAAAATTTTATCATGATACAGAAAAAAGTCAAGAGGTGAAAGGGTGTATGTTGCAAGGCGGATGTTAATATGATAATATTTTAACAAGTTATAGAGATTTGTATATGGTGGGATTTACCCACCAATTTTTATATTTAGAGTATTATGCCAGCAATAGTAAGAAGTGAATTTGCATTAGCTTTAAATCAAGTCGCTACAGAACGGGGAATTGACCCCAATGTGGTACTGGAGACTATAAAAGCGGCAATTCTGGCAGCTTTCAGGAAAGATTATGCTGGACAAGATATCGAAGAACTGGAAATAACTATAGATGCCAATAGCGGAGAAGCAAGAGTATTTAAAGATAAAAAAGATATTACTCCGGCAGGATTTGGTCGGATAGCTGCCCAAACAGCAAAACAGGTAATATTACAAAGAATAAGAGAGGCAGAAAAAAAAGCTATAATTGCTGATTATTCAACCAGAGTAGGGACAATCGTTAATGGCATGGTCTTAAGATTTGATGGTCCGAATGTTATTATTGATATCGGCCGAGCTGAAGGAATAATGCTTCCCCAAGAACAAATCTCTAATGAAAGATACCGTTTAAATCAAAGATTAACAGTCTATATTGAATCCATCAGACAAACAATGAGGGGGAATGAAATCGTTGTCTCCAGAGCTCATAAAAATCTGGTTGCAGCATTATTTAAACGGGAAGTACCTGAGGTTAATAATAATGCAGTTGAAATAAAAGAGATTGCTAGAGAACCTGGAAATAGAACAAAAATTGCTGTTTCCTCAACCCAATCTGGTGTAGATCCAGTAGGAAGCTGTGTCGGTCAAAAAGGTGTCAGAGTACAAGCTGTAATAAATGAACTCGGTGGAATGGAAAGAATTGATATTATTCAATGGCATGAAGATCCTAAAATATTTATTCCAGCAGCATTATCCCCTGCTAAAGATGTTGAAATCGTAATAAATGAAAAGAAAAAGATTGCTGTAGCTTTTGTACCTGAAGATCAATTATCTTTATCCATTGGAAAAGACGGACAAAATGTCAGATTAGCAGCTAAATTGACAGGATATAAAATCGATATTAAATCAAAAGAAGAGGAAGAAAAAAGTAAAAGAGAGAAAAAAACAGAAGATAAAAGTCAGAAGAAAGCAGTAGAAACTACTAGAGATGAAACAGTAAAGAAAAAAGTAAAAAATATCAAAAAAAAAGCTATAGAACAAAAAGAAGTTAAAGAGGATAAAAAAGAAAATAAGGATATCAAGAAAGCTAAAAAAACCGATTCTTGATAATTAATTATCTTTTTAAAGTGGGTAGTATCATCTTATATATAAACAGAAAGATCGACTATTTCCCTATTTATGGCAAAAACAACTGCAAAAAAACAACCAGACATTACATTAAGACCACCGATTGTCACTATCCTGGGACATGTTGACCATGGAAAAACATCTATTCTAGACTACTTCAGAAAAACAAATTTAGCTTCAAAAGAACACGGTGGTATCACACAACATACAGGAGCTTATCAAGTAGATCTACCGCAATCCATAAAAAAGAAACATCCCAAATACGCTGCTAAAATAACCTTTATTGATACACCAGGACATCAGGCATTTGCAAAAATGCGCAGTCGAGGGGCGAATGTTGCAGATATTGCTATTTTAGTTGTGGCGGCTAATGATGGAATTAAACCTCAAACAATAGAATCTATTGATCATATCAAAAATGCTAAAATTACCTCTCTTGTATGTCTTAATAAAATTGATTTGCCAAATATCAACCTTGAAGTAGTTAAAAAACAACTCAATAAAGCAGGAATTAAGCTTGAAGAGTATGGTGGAGATATTCCGCTGGTTAAAGTATCAGCAAAAACCGGAGAAGGAATGGACAATCTTTTAGAAACCATAGTATTTTTAGCTGATCTCTACCAAATTAAATCGGATATAGATAGTCCGTTTCAAGGAGTAGTGATTGAATCTTCACTGTCGAAATTTAAAGGCATAACAGCAACTATTGTGGTTTTAAGCGGCAAATTAGTGATTGGAGATGTCGTCACCTATGAGAATCAGGATTTCAAAATAAGAGCATTAAATGATTGGCAAGGCAATCCGTTATATGAAGTTAATCCCGGAGATCCTGCAGAAATTCTGGGCTGGAAGAATCTTCCTGAAGTAGGCAGCCGACTATATAAAAAAGAGGAAATCGAACTGACTCAGAAACAATATCCGGATATTGAAAAAATAAAGGAAAAACCTCTTTCAACTGCGATCGAATCTAATCAGACAGATGAAAAATCTATAAAACTGATAATAAAAGCAGATACACAAGGGACATTAGAAGCTATCATCAATGGTTTAAATATTGACGTAGAAATTATTCTTAAAGGTGTTGGACCAATAAATGAATCAGATATTCTACTGGCTAAAACAGCAAAAGCATTGGTTGTCGGTTTTAACCATACTCCTTCATCTCAAGTTCTTAAACTTGCTCAATCAGAAAAAGTGCTGATAAAAACTTATAACATTATTTATGAACTATTTGATGAAATCGTTGAGGTTTGTGATGCAATTAAGAAAGGTAATTTAGTAACCATTTTAGGCGAGGCGAAAGTAGCGGCACTTTTTGACATTAAGGGTGAAACAATCATCGGAGCAAAAGTTGTTAACGGCAGAATTGCCAAAGGAGATCAAATAAAAATTAAACGCAATAATGAAGATATCGGAAAAAACAGAATTAAATCATTAAAACATCTTAAAGAAGATATTACCAAAGCAGAAAAAGGAGAAGAAATCGGTATAGGACTTGCCCAAAAAGCAGAAATCTTGACAGGTGATAGTATAATATCTATAGGCTAAGATTACCCCATTGAAAAGTGGGGTTTTTTAAAAGCGTCTTCATATGACCAATCTTAATCCAGATCAAGTCAATCAAGCCAGAACTATACTGGAAAACTCCAGAAGTATTCTGATGGCCATTCCGGCCAATTCTACTATTGATAAAGTAGCTGCAGCTTTATCACTTTATTTGTCATTATCGGCTTCCGGTAAGCAAGTGTCTATTGTCAGTCCTATGGATATGACGGTTGAATTTAACAGACTAATCGGAATTGACAAGATATCTACTGCTCTTAATTCTCAAAACGGCCGAAATCTGATTATCTCATTCCCCTATCAGGAAGGTTCAATAGAAAAAGTCAGCTACAATATTGAAAATGATACTTTCAACCTGGTTATTGAACCACGGGAAGGATATCCAACAATCACTTCAGAAATGATGCGTTACAACTTCAGCGGCGGTAATTATGAAGCAATAGTAACAATAGGCTGCACCAATCCGACCGATTTAGGTCAAATTCATAGCATTAATCAAAATTTATTCAATGAAAAACCAGTAATTAATATCGATTATGATAATAGTAATTCCTCTTTTGGAAAGGTAAATCTGATTGACCCGACAGTTACTTCCATGTCAGAACTAATTTTAGGCTTAATGGAGCAAATGGGGTTACCAATCGAGCCGGATATGGCGACTAATTTATTAACGGGAATTATCGCAGAAACCGATAATTTTTCATCCCCAACAACAACAGCTGGAACATTTGAAACAGCTGCTGTACTTATGAAATATGGAGCCAAAAAAGTCCAAACCAGTGAAAGTAAATCTGAGACTGTACCGCAATTTCCCAAACAAGACAAAAAACAGGATCAATTTGCCCCAAAAAGGATGACTTCTCCGTTTGAAAAACCTTTGCGAACTCCTTTTGGAAGGCAGGCATCCCCCTCTCAAACAAGTCCAGCCGCACCTTACCCATCACAGACAGGTATGTCACCTCAATCCGCATTTAAATCAAAAAGTCAATCAAAATTTCAGACACAACCTCAACCTCCAACCTCCCAACCTCCATTCGGAAAAACCAACCAGCAACAACAGCAACAGCCTCAGCCTCAACAACAACCGTCAACCAGAGAAGCTGATAAACCACCTGAGACACCTCCGGATTGGTTAAAACCAAAAATCTACAAAGGATCAACCCTTCTATAGTGAGAACTCACTCTTCTGATACGATTTTGTCATTGCGAGCATAGCGAAGCAATCCCGTCGGGATCGCCACAGCTACCTCGTAGCTTCGCGATGACATTTTTATATCAGGAGTCTGAGTTCTTACCTTCTTTAATTCCCATTGAGATTTTTCAGATAGTACGGTATAATAAGCTACAAATTTAAAAGAGAAATCTCCTTTTCCGCCTCAATTATGGCGGATTGAATTTTATATATGGCACTTGATCCAAATAATAAGATAAAGATTATCAATGAATATGCAACTAAAAAGGGCGATACCGGCAGTCCGGAAGTCCAAATAGCCTTACTCTCCCATAAAATTGATAAACTGGTCAATCACCTCAAAGGAAATCCGAAAGATAATCATTCCAGAAGGGGGCTTTTAGGCATGATTTCTAAAAGAAGGAGATTAATCACTTATTTATCCGGTAAGGATGAGTTAAGATATAAAGATATTATAAAAAAATTGAATTTACCAAAATAGTGAATTCTTCGGACATACTCCTGAATTTTATACAAACTTAATGAAAATAATTAATAAATCAACTGAAATTGGCGGAAGGACATTAACCCTTGAAGTTGGCCGGTTTGCACAACAGGCAACTGCAGCCGTTCTTGCACGCTACGGAGATACCATGGTCATCGCAACTGTGGTTGCTTCAGCCAAAGAATCAAAACTTGATTATTTCCCCTTGACTGTCGAATATGTAGAACGTCTTTATGCAGGCGGCAGAATAAAAGGCAGCCGCTGGGTAAAAAGAGAAGGCCGTCCAAGCGATGATGCAGTATTAAGCGGCAGACTGATCGATCGATCCATTCGTCCTTTATTTGATCAGAATTATCACCATGACATACAGGTCATAGTTACGGTATTGTCAGTTGACGGTGAGAATGAACCGGATATTTTAGGAATTGTGGCAACGAGTGCTGCTTTGGCTATTTCACCTATTCCCTGGCGCGGTCCGATAGGATCAGTCAGAGTCGGATTTGTTTCAACCGGAAACGGAGAATCGGGTCTATTTTTAAATCCGGGATTAAAAGAACTCGAATTTTCAGAAATGGATTTGGTTGTTTCGGCAACTGAGAAAAAAGTAGTCATGCTTGAAGCGGGAGCCAACCAGATAAAAGAAGAAATAATTCTTTCAGGGATATCAAAAGCGAAAGAAGGAACAAATAAAATTATCTCTATTATAAATGAATTGGTTAAAGAAATCGGCAAGAAAAAAATCCAGACTGTGGAAGACGAAAATTTTTCCGAATTAAAAAAATTAATTGATAAAGACTACAGAAAAGAAATTGGAGACTTGATTCTGGCCAAAGTAAATAAGGAAGAGAGTGATGAACTGTCAGTTCTTTCAGAATCAATTGCTCAAAAATATACTGAAAAGTATGACCGGAAGGATATTGAAAAAGCTGTTGATTATCT
>Ga0154753_167_pt3 | contig 23437 bp, 27 predicted proteins | sample Rifle2008BG16ft_FD_105761 | JGI IMG/M metagenome (GOLD analysis project Ga0154753, IMG submission 105761) | Candidatus Gottesmanbacteria bacterium RBG_16_37_8 | reverse complement strand
TGGAAAATTTTCTTTCAGGTGGCCAACTTGATATTCCAAGATATTTATCATGGAGACAAGCATCTATGCAGGACTCAGTACATGGTTGCCATACCTGTACCCATCAATGCTATTTTGAAGCAGAAACACGCGGCGGAATAAATCTTCAAGATACAGTTCAACTCTGGGATTATTGGGATACGATTGGTAAAGGACTGCGTCAATTACATACTTTTCGCCACCCAATCAGACCGACAGTTTCTCAAAAGGATGATTTTCAAAATCCCTATCTGTGGAAATCTTTTCTACAGGGAATAACAAGGATGATTACCGAACTATCTCGAGATAAATATTGGCTGGGTGTATTTGAGAGGTCTAATGTGGACATTGAAAAAATTATTTTGAGTCATATCTATTTAGCTCAAGCACCTTTGATAATAGACAGTCTGATTGCTTCAGAAAAGAAAGACCAGTTAGTTGTTAATTGGCACGATTCAGCATCCAGGCAAAGCCGGTTATTAAGAAAACTTTATCTTCACACTCAAGAAAGCGGCAGAGAGGCAGGGTTAGCTGTACCTCTAAAATTTAGAGAAATTCTGAGAAATCGATCTTATACTGATTTTGACAAAGAAATCTTCCGTGTTCTTTATGAATATAGAAAAAAGAAGTTAGTTTCTGTAAGAGAAGATAATGGGATTATTTTTCCTATGTTAAAGTTTATTAATTACTTAATTAATTTCATCAAGTCAAATTTTTCATTAAATCTCTTAAATTACAGTTTCCAAATTAAATATTCTATTTAATAAAATAAGAATTTGTCTTCTTTTTCTTAAGACTTAGATCTTAATATAAATATGGATAAAAATATGGTATAATATCCATACTGTTCATGAAAACTTATTTTGAATGGGATAACAAGAAAAATATTGAAAACTTAAGAAAACATAAAGTCTCATTCGAATTTGCCCAGCGTGCATTTCTTGATAAGAAACGTGTTATAGCTGAAGATATTTCGCATAGCAGTAAAGAAAAACGTTTTTACTGTTTTGGAAAAGTGAAAGGAGGTGTACTCACTGTCCGATTTACGCATCGTAAAAACCGGATCCGAATAATCGGTGCCGGTAATTAGCGAAAAGGAAAAATTATCTATGAAAAACAAAATCAAATATAAAGATGAACCAATTAATATGAAAGTCATACGCGATTTTCTTCCCAGACCGGAGGATTTGGTAATAAAAGAAAAACAAGTAAAGGTTACATTAAACCTGTCAAAAAAAAGTGTTGATTTTTTTAAAAATATTGCCAGTAAACAAAACGTCGCTTACCAAAGCATGATCCGAAAACTGATCGATTTTTATACGGCTAAACATGACTGATATTCTGGAATAGAATAAATGTTAATATGAAAATTTGTCTTCTATTTTTAACCTGTGCTTTGATTTCTGAAGCGGATAAAATTTCCAGAACTCTTTTGGAGAAAAAACTGATTGTCTGTGCTAAAAGATTTCCGATATCATCTTCCTTTTTGTGGAAAGGAAAAATTGATAAAGCATCCGAAGTATTGTTGATCATGGATTCAATTGAAGAGAATTTTGACAAAATAAAAAAAGAAATTGGCAAAATCCACAGCTATAAAACATTTGTCTTATTTTCCTCTCCGGTTGGCCAAACTACCAATAAAGTAAAAGAGTGGATGAAACGGGAATTGAAAGTATAGTTTTTTACGGTTTGATTACTTCGATATCTTCCATCGGAAAATGTTTGGAATTGAGAGTTACCAGTTTTGCTGAATTCATCTTTGTAGTCGCTGCTATTAAGCAATCAAGTAAGTGAATTTTTTTCTTAGAAAACTGTTGCCAATAAAAGCCTGCCTGTTTAGCAATTTTCTCCGTTACCGTAAAAACTTTGAATTTCTCGAGAAGTACTTCAGTATTAATCAATTCTGATGGATATAGATTTTTATATATTTCAGCAACTGTGATTGTGGAAATACCCAGACTCGTTTTGTTTATTATTTTATCAAACCAATTTATATATTTTTTCTCATTCCGAAGCATCCAAATAATAACATTAGTATCAACTAAATACATATGAAATTAAAATTTACGCTCAGCATCCTTGCGGCTTTTTTCCACCCAACGAATAACATCACGTTTGGTTCTCCATTCAGGATGATTTTTAGCTGTGAAGACTCCGGCGGCTTCATGTAATGCTTTTCTGAATGCAATAGGGTCCCACTTTTTACTTCCTACGATTTCTGCTACTTCCTCATTTTTTTTATTATCTTTAAGGATAATAGTATCTCCGGCACGCGCTTTAGCCAGGTATTCGGAAATGTTTTGGCGAAACTCGGATATTGAAACTGTAATATTCATATATGATTATATTAGTACAATATGTACAAATTGTCAAAGGATGTGGTTTACCTTTATTCCGGTATAAATTGTGGTAAAATTAGTTTGATTATGAGCAAAGAAGGTGAACCAAATCCCAATAAAGAGGCATTAAAAAGAATCGGCAAGACTTTAGGAATTGTGGCGATTGCCGTACTTGGTTTGGCCTGGATACTATAAAAAGGATTTCTTCAAGATGATATCTACACTTAAATGTCCGCAATGCGGAAAAATAATTGAACTGACAGAGGCTTTTAAAAAACAGCTTGAGGCTGAGGCAGAGGAAACGGCTGCCACAAAATACGAGGAGAAAGAGCGTCAGTTAATCCGTGATACTGAGGCTAAAACGCTTAAAAAATTAAACGAACAGTTCGATCTTCGGATAAGACAGCAATTTGAAGAATTGGAAGAAGAGAAAAAAAGAAATAAACAACTGATTGAGCAACTGACAGAAACCAACAAACTAATTAGGGAATTGAAAAGAAAAGAAGAAGAAGGGGAGATATTAAACCAAAAGAAACTGATTGAGGTTGAGGAAAAAATCCGCATTGAAGCCCGTAAAAAAGCAGCCGATGAGTCACAGTTAAAACTTCTGGAGAAAGATAAACAACTGGCTGATGCTCTTAAAATGAACGCGGAACTAACGCGCAAGCTTTCTCAGGGATCAGTTCAAACTCAGGGAGAAGTATTGGAACTTCAACTGGAAAAAATATTAAAAACTGCTTTTCCCAATGATGAAATTGTTCCTGTAGAAAAGGGAATAAGGGGAGCTGATATTATCCAGAAAGTTTGGGACAGCCGGGGCAACTTTAGCGGTTCAATTGTTTGGGAGACCAAAAATGCCAAATGGAATAACGAATGGATTAGCAAATTAAAAAATGACCAGAGGAATATTAAAGCGGAAATTGCCGTCTTGATTTCCGTTAATCTGCCAAGCGAGATTAACGGTGCCAGTTACATGGATGGAATATGGGTAGCTGACCGGAACTTTATAGTCGGACTGTCATCAGCATTAAGAGCAGGGCTTATTCAAATATTTCATGTCAAAAAGAGCGCCCAGGGAAAAAATACCAAAATGGAAACAATCTACAGTTATCTTTCGGGAGTGGAATTCCGGCACCGAATAGAAACAATTGTTGATGCTTTCTCGCAACTTCAAGAGGAACTGGAAAAGGAAAAGAGATTTTTTGCCTCCAAATGGGCCAGACAGGAAAAAGCATTAAGAGGGATTATTGATCATACGTTAGGAATTCACGGAGATCTGAAAGGCATTATGGGATCGACATTACCGGAACTGACGGATGTACAATTATCTTTGGAATAAGTAAATGAAGCAAAGACTTTTTATTGCCATAGATTTGCCTGAGGAATTTAAGGAAAAAATTGATAAGCTTAATAAAGAAATAATTGCCGGGCGACTGCTGCATAATTATTACCCCAAATTTGTCCCTCCTAATAATCTTCATCTGACTTTATTATTTTTAGGCTACGTTGAGGAAAAATTAATTGCCCCGATAAATAAGGCAATTGAAAAAGTTGCCGCTGATTTTTCAACTTTTAAATTGGAGACGGATAAAATTTTATTGGCTCCACCCAAAGGTCCTTACAGAATGCTGTGGATTCTTTTTAAAAACTCTACTCAATATAATTTACTGCAGAAGAATTTGAAAAAAACTGTTTTGGATACATTTAGCTTTCATAATCAAAAACTGCATCTTAATTTGCCAAGCGAGAGGCTGATTCATGTAACTTTAGCCAGATTAAAACATACCGTTAACAAAAGTGAGGCAGAAAAAATTATTTTGCCAACACTCGATGAGAGAGAAATGAAAGTTGTCAATATCACCTTATATAAATCAATTTTAAAATCATCAGGGGCAGAATATGAGGTACTTTTTAAATTTCAATTTAGAATAAATGACCATTGAAGAAAAAGTTTTCAAGCTGGTTTTGACAATTCCTAAAGGCAGAGTTACAACATATAAGGAAATTGCCCGGATTTTGAAAATCAATCCAAGAAGAATCGGGACAATTCTTCATAAAAATACCAATCCGGACATAATCCCCTGCCACCGGGTGGTCAAAAGCGACGGAAGTTTGGCTAACGGTTATGCGTTCGGCGGAATGAAAGAACAAAAAAGAAAATTACAGGAAGAAGGAATAATATTGAAAAAGAATAAAATTGATCTTTCCCGATTCTTCTTTACATTCTCCGGGTATGATGTGGCATGATTAATTTTTTCCCCATATTTTATCGCTGACAGCTTGGGCTAGTTCCAAGCTGTATTGTACAACAGGGATGCTCCTTGTTCCCCCAAAACCGCATAAATAACTTGGTACACATTGCACCTGAAGTTGATTCCTGTCAATGCCAGTTTGTTGGGATATATAATCCAAAACTCTAGCATATTTATCAAAGACTATCTGAATTACTGCTTCATTTTTCTCTCTTAATTTTTCAATAAGAATTTTGTATCGATTTTTGCCTTCTGGCAGCTCTATACCTGATTCCGAAGCTAATGCTTCCATAGCATTTTCACTTTGAGGAATAACACCAACAGCTATTAAACCTTGCCTATTAAAAAATTGTCTTAACACATCAATATCTCCTCTTAATAGTTCATCCATATTATGCGTGGCAAAATCAGCGTGTACCAGACCGACTCCTAATTTCATCGCCTGAAGCATTTCATATTGACCACATGAATGAAGGGCTGGAACAATATTTAATGCACCTAATAATCCATAATCAGATACATCTCCATTTTCATCCCATTCCATACCGAACATATTTTTCATATCCCTTGGCAATCCTTCAATTACATCGTTATTGGGATTATCTAAACTGACACAGACTACAGGCGCTAATTCAGCAGCTTTGGATAAATGGGTTGCTGCTAAAGCTGACATAAGTTCTTCCTGAATTGCGCCGACTTCAGGGGCTAAATTAAACCTGGCACAATTTAATGAGGTTAACTGAGTTTTGATAACTTGAATATCTAAACTTCTTAACAATTGAGCGTTAGTTTGTATTACCTGCCAGCTGGGTAATGCCTGAGGGTCAAAATCTATTCCTCCGGCTGCTTGTTGAGTAACTTGTTCTGCATTAAAATCCGTTTGGAAAACTATATTACCATGTTCATTCAATATTAATCCCAGATCGGGATGATAGTAAGGTTCCTGATTCATACCGATTCCGGGAATTGCTCCTGCTCTCTGAAATACTGTAACTACGCCTGTTTGTTGTGCTTCGGGTATTATTATTTGAGAAAAGACGTTTTGAGCATATTCCGGACCTGTCCCTTCAACAAAGCCGCCAATATTTGGCAGACTGCCAACTTTATATACCCAACCTCTCTGATTGCATCTTTTTAATACCTCAAGTCTTTGATCCATTGTTAAATAAAGAAATTCTGTACTTTCTATAACTGGCTCTATAACTGGATCTTGAAGTAAGCTGTCTCTATTTTCAATCTGATTTGTCATAAATAATAAAAACCTGCCAAATAAAATAGCAGGAATATAAATATTAGTATCATAAACTGTGGAATTGTCAATAACAATAATCAGGAGGCAGTATTAAAGGAGATTTTACTTGCCGCCGATGAGTTGAAGCATGTTGCCGCCAGCTTACTTGAATTCCATAGATTTTTTGGGTAAATTAAATGTGATTTTAAAATGATCAAAAAATCCTTTTTGGCCGAGAATTATCTTGTAAGCTTTTGTTAACTCGTCAGAAAAATTAAATAGGCAAAGGAATTTTTTATCAAATACCTGTAAGCATACTGTCTCACTGAAAGCTATGAAATTTTGGCCGTTTGCAGCTGTATATTCCTGGCTTTTTTTCTTGCGAAAATTAATCCCTAACCACGTTCCGATATTCATATCGCAAAAATTCACATCTGCTCCTGAATCAACCAGTGCGAATGTATAGGGAATCACTTTATGAGTTTTTGGATAAGAAATTGAAACAGGTATTAGAGGTTTAGCGACTGAAAATTCAGATCCCGGAAGTATTGTATATGGATATAGTGCCACTTAAGTAATATATCGGGAATAGTCTCCGGTGGCGGGTAAAAGAATTATTTTCTCTTCGAGTCCGAAGACTTTCTCAACAATTTCTTTATAAGTTTCAGCATGGGCTATTACTTTATATTTATTGTTAATAGCTACCCATCCCTGTTTATACCCTTGAAGTGTTTTTGTCAAATCAATTGCTTTCATAATTTACTATTATATCAGAACCAGGTTTTTTTGCGGTTGGCTTCTTCATTAAATTCTTTTAACAACTCTTTCTGGCGGTTGGTTAATTTTTCGGGAACAACCACTTTGAGTTTCAGATAATGGTCTCCCCGACCGGTGTCCCTGACATGGGGAACACCTTTACCTTTTAAGCGGATAAGAGTTCCCGGCTGGGTGCCCGGCTGTATTTTAACATCCAGAGGGCCGTCAATTGTAGTTACGGTAACCACATCACCAAGGCTTGCCTGAGGAAAGGAAATTTTAACCTCGGTAATAATATCATAACCTTCCCTTTGAAAACGGGAATCTCCTTGAACATTTATAAGGACATCGTAATCGTTAAATCTCATTCTGGTTCCGGTATCGATTCCTTTGGGAATTTTGATGGTTTGAGCTTTGCCGTCAATTTGCACTTTCTTTTCCGTTCCTTTAACTGCTTCCATGAAATCAATGGTCAACTGATAGAGGGGTCTTTGCTTAGCTCTGCCAAAGGGAGAGCCTCCGAAAAACTGTTCGAAGATTTCAAAGGGATCGGTAAAACCGCCAAAGCCGAATCCTTCAAAGGGATTCTGGCCTCCTGATGTAGTGTATGTGTAGGAAAAAGGACCGTTTTGACCGCTGTAGTTTCCACCTGCGAAAGGTCCCTGATCGCGGAACCCGGCTCCGCCTTTAAAAGCTGCTTCACCGTATTGATCATAGACTTCCCTTTTTTGGGGATCGGCAAGAACTTCGTAGGCTTTATTTATTTCCTTGAATTTTTCGGTTGCCTTAGGATCTTTGTTTCTGTCAGGATGCCATTCCAAGGCCATCTTGCGGTAGGCTTTTTTGAGTTCTGCGGCCGAGGAATTTTTGGAGACTCCCAGAATTTCGTAATAGTCTTTGGCCATTTTTCACCCTTAACTGACTACTTCACCTTCCTGGACTTCTTCGTCATCCTTTTTTTTATTCTTATTCTCTTTTCCTTCCTTGTCGCCCTTTTCATCCTTAACTTCTCCTTCACCTGCCGGTGGTGTTTGGCCCGGTTGATTTTGATACATTGCCTGACCGATTTTTGAAAGAGTATCGGAGAGATCTTTGGTTTTTTCCTCCAGATCCTCTTTAATTCCCGTATCAAGAATTGCTTTGAGGGCTGAGATTTTTTCTTCTACTTCTTTTTTAAGATCCGCCTCAACCTTATCCCCCTCATCTTTTAATGATTTTTCTGCCACATAGATTATGTTGTCAGCCTTGTTCCTGGCTTCAATCTGATCTTTTTTCTTTTGATCCTCATCGCTGTATTTTTCCGCTTCCTTGGTCATACGGTCTATTTCATCTTTGGAAAGACCGGTGGTGGCCGTTATTTTAATGCTTTGGGTTTTGCCGGTAGCCTTATCCTTGGCGGAAACATTGAGGATACCGTTGGCATCAATATCGAATGAAACTTCTATTTGCGGCACACCGCGGGGTGAGGGCGGAATACCATCAAGTATGAAACGTCCCAGAGACTTATTATCGGAGGCCATCGGACGCTCTCCCTGTAAAACATTTATTTCAACAGATGTCTGGTTATCGGCAGCTGTTGAGAAAACCTCGGATTTGCTGGTAGGAATGGTCGTGTTTCTGGTAATTAGAGGAGTTGATACACTGCCCAAAGTTTCTACCCCGAGAGTTAAAGGTGTAACATCAAGCAAGACTACATCCTTAACATCTCCCATTAAAACACCTCCCTGGACAGCGGCGCCAATTGCCACCACTTCATCGGGATTAACGCTTTTATTGGGATCTTTGCCAAAGAATTTTTTGACGGTTTCAATTACTTTGGGCATTCTGGTCATTCCTCCAACCAAAACTACTTCATCGATTTTGTCTTTGCCGGTTTTGGCATCTTTCAGACAGGCCACAATCGGATGAATGGTTTTTTCGATAAGATGGCCGATAATTGATTCCAGTTTGGATCTTGATAATTTGTGAACCAGATGAAGAGGTCCCTCTTTCCCCTGGGTAATAAAGGGAAGATTGATTTCCGATTCCATTGATGAGGACAATTCAATTTTGGCTTTTTCGGCGGCATCTCTTAATCTCTGCAAAGCCTGGGGATCTTTTCTTAAATCGACATTATTTTCTTTTTTGAATTCGGTGGCCAGATAATCGACAATTTCCTTGTCAAAATCATCACCGCCAAGATGGGTATCGCCGTTGGTGGCTTTGACCTGGTATACCCCTTCGCCCAATTCCAAAACGGAAATATCAAAAGTACCGCCGCCCAAATCATAAACAGCTACAGTATGGGTATGTTTTTTATCAAGACCATAAGCCAGAGCTGCGGCAGTTGGCTCATTGATTATTCTTTTAACCTCAAGACCGGCAATCTCTCCTGCCTGTTTAGTAGCCTGCCTCTGGGAATCATCAAAATAAGCAGGAACTGTAATGACAGCCTGGGTTACCTTTTCTCCGAGGTAACTTTCGGCATCGGATTTTATTTTCTGCAGAATCATGGCTGAGATTTCCTGGGGAGTAAAGGATTTGCCTTCCACTTCAACAATCGCCATTTGGTCGCGGCCGGCTTTGATAGTATAAGGAAGCCATTTAAAATCATGCTGGACCGATTCATCCTTAAAGCGTCTGCCCATCAGTCTTTTAATGGAGAATATAGTTTCTTTGGGTTTGATGACCATTTGCCTTTTGGCCACATCACCGACAATTCTTTTTATAGGATCAACAACGGAGGGAATTACATTTCTTCCTTCGGCCGAATGAATGACTTTGGGACTGCCGCCCTCCATAACAGCCACACAGCTGTTAGTTGTTCCTAAATCAATGCCGATTATTTTTGCCATAATTTTTTACCTCCTAAATTTATTAATTTTAAAATATTTTCTAATTAATTGATTTCTAAATCAGCTTCAGATTTTTCTGTTTTTTCCTGACCGACAATCACTTGAGATGTTTGCAGGACTTCACCGCTGGCTAAATATGCCGGCCTCACCTGACTGACAACCAGACCTTCTTTTTCCCCTTCTTTTATTCCCACACATTCCATCATACTAGGTGTGAACTTTCTGCCCAGACAATCGACTCTTTGTACATCTTCGCTTTTTAAAACTGCATCCAGTTTATCAATTATCAATTGCAATCCCGGATTTTTTATCTCCTTTTGCGCATAAATCAGATCGTCAATTACCGGCAAAAGTTTCAAAACAAAATCTCTGGCAGCCGATTTTTTATTAAGTACTGCAATTTCCCTGTTTCTTCTTTCCAGATTCTGATAATCGGCCAAAGCCCGCAGGTATTTACTCTTCCATTCTTCTATTTCTTTCTTATAAGAATCAAGTTTGTCTTTATCCGAAATTGCCTCAATTTTTCCTCTTCTTATCTTCATTTGGAAATTTTACCAGGATTTTGCTAAATCATTGATAAGATTACCCATGTATCTGACGATGGGAATAATCCTCGGATAATTGAGGCGCGTCGGACCAATAACACCTATAGTGCCCTGGTGAGACGGCGAGGTGAATCTGATAAAAACTCCGCCGCACTGATTTAATAACTGACTGCCTAAATCTTCACCAACCAGAACTCTTAACGGTTCATCCCTGTTTTCGGCAAAATTAGAAAAAATCTTCCACCAGTAGTCATACTGATCAAGGGTATCCAAAAGATGTTTGGTGATATCAATATCGTAAAACTCCGGCATGTCCAGGATGTTACCCAAACCTGATGTAAAAAAATCCCCTTCATCGGTTGCTGCCATGGACATGACTTTGGTCTTTTCGGCCAGGGTTTTGGTTGCCTCTCTTAACAAATGATCCATTTCATTTCTGTAATCCCAAATTTTCTGTTTGACATTAACTTCATCGGTTACCGAGAGTTCTTTTAATTTCATTAACTTATCAACATAGAATTTTAAGGCCATGGGAGTTGGAGAACGGCCGGCTGAAGTGTGGGGCTGTTTGAGAAAACCGCTGCTGGTTAACTTCACCATTTCATTTCTGATAGTGGCCGGAGACACCCCGAGATTATATTTTTTATCCAAAGTTTCTGAAGCAACCGGTTCGGCGGTTTCGATAAATTCTTCAATTATTGCTTTTAATATCTGGAGCTGACGGTCCGTAAGATCAGTCATATAATTAGCAGTAAGATATCATGACTGCTAAAGATTGTCAAGTGAATAACTTCTCTGCTAACATTTTTTTATAGGCTATATTTAGATATTAATATTATATGCTGAAAAATTTCCGCCGAATTATATTAATTCTCATTCTGGTTCTTCTCCTGCCAATATTTATCTTCATGCAAAATCAGGTTGTAAGCTTTCTTTCGCGGGCGCAAGTCAAAAAAGCCGATTTGGTCATTGATACTCTCACTTTTGAAGGACAGTTAAGCGGTGACTGGCTGAATTTTGCCCAGGGAGGAGAAGAGCCGCCGCCGATGCTCAACTTAGCTTCCTCCAGAATGAAACTTTTGCAACCTAAGTATATCCGCCTTGACCATATCTTTGATTACTATGATGTGGTAAAAGATGACGGATCCTTTGATTTTAGCAAACTGGATGCGACTGTCGAGAATATTCTGAACATGGGTGCCAAACCTTTTTTCTCCCTTTCTTACATGCCGCGGCAATTTTCAAGAGTACAGTCGGTTATAGAAAAACCGGACACTTGGTCTGACTGGCAACTTTTAGTTCAAAGAACAATCGAGCATTACAGCGGCAGAAACAATAAAAACTTAACGTATGTTTATTATGAAGTTTGGAACGAGCCAGATTTGCCGCAATTCGGCGGTTTCAAATTGACGGGAAATAAGAATTATCTTGAGCTTTACAAGTATTCGTCAAACGGAGCCAATACAGCTTCCAATGTCAATAAATTTTTCTTTGGCGGTCCGGCAGTTGGCTCTTTCTATCACAATTGGGTTAATGATTTTGTATCCTATGCTGAAAAGAATAATCTGCGCTTGGATTTTTATTCCTGGCACCGCTACCACCCAAATCCGGAAAAGTTTTCTGAAGATGCAAAAAAGATCAGGAAATTGCTTGGCAAATTTCCTAAGTTTGCCAACCTACCTTTAGTTTTATCCGAATGGGGTATTGATTCGGAAAACAATAAAAATTCAAGTAACGAAAAGGGAGCTGCACACGCTCTGGCAACTGTTTTTAACATCAATAGTCTAATTAACCTTCCTTTTGCTTTTGAGATAAAAGACGGGCCGCCGCCACAGGGAGGCCAATGGGGTTTAATGACTCATGAAAAGGATAAGACTCCCCTATTTTTAAAACCCCGCTTCAAAGCCTTTGCCGCCTCAACATTTTTGACCGGTAACAAGCTCAAAGTATCAGGTCAGGGCAGTTTTGTAACAGCTTTGGCAGTTAAATCAAATGATGACTCTATCTATGTTTTAGTCAACAACTATGACGTATCGGAAAAAAATTGGGAGAATGTTCCTCTGACTGTAACAGGTTTAACACCCGGTACTTACAAAATCCAAAAGCGGCAAATTTTAACCAATACATCATCACTTGCCGAAATAGTTTCAACGGATGGACTAATAAAACAACAGCTTTTAATGCTTCCTAATTCTATTTATCTTTTGGAGATAAAAAAAAGCGGCAATATAGCTCAATTGACTTCCGGGGTTACCAATTCGGCAACAGATTATGCGCTAGTGTTAACTGATAATAATGATTTTAAACTTGAGCCTTTTTCCTTTGATTTAGGAGTAGATAACGAATTGAGATTTGATATAAAACCATTCTGGACCGGCGGAGAATTAAATGAAGTTGAAATATTAAGGTTTAGTCTTATCAGGGAAAATTCAGCAACAATTGAGGTAACTTTAAGTAAAGTAAAAAGCAATTATATTGATTTCCTGCTGCTTCAAGCAACAGATGATAAAAATTCGCAGAGTTTGGCAATTCCTGTTATAAACTTTAAAGAAGGAGACTGGCACAAAATCAGAATCGGAATTGCCAAAGATAAAATGTTTATTGCCTTGGATAAAACAGCAAACGAAAGAGAGAGCCAAATTTACAATTCGGCTATAAAAATATCGGGAATTAATTTTTATCCGCTAAACGGAGCAATTGATAATTTGGAAATCATAAAAGAAGGAACAGTGTTTTTTACCAGGGATTTTAATTAGGGTGTTGATTCCGGATCATTGACCACTTCCTGAGAAGTATCAATAGCTACGTTGGCTTTCTGACGGCTTAAGGTAATGAGCAGTTTCCGGACAACAGCTATTTGAGGAATATCCAAAAACCAGGCGAAAAATAAATAGACAAAAACCCCCAAGCCCATGGAAATTCCGGTCAGAATAAACAAATTGAAAGTTCTTGTGGTATCAAATACCAGAGCATCCAGGAGTTTGATAGGGATATAGACAGCCACAGCCGAGACTGAGGCTGCCAAAAAGATTTTTATGGCAGGCAAGACAAGTTCTATAACCGTTAAGGTTTTGACTTTGAAGTAGAGTAAGACTGTCAGAAAAAGCATATTGACAATACTGCCAACTGAAGCTGATAACCCCAGAGACCAGACCGGCAAATGCAGAACCATGATAAAAATAATTGACAAAAGAGTGTTGGTAATAACGGAAATGCCGCCTATATAAAGCGGCGTTTTACTGTCATGAAGGGCATAAAAAGACCTGGCCAGCAAATGGACTGAAGCCTGGGCAAAAAGAGAGAGAGAAAAAAATGCCAGAGTTTTTCCGGTTAGGACAGTACTTTCCCAATCAAAAAGAGTTGAAGCTCCGAAAACCAGTCTGACTATGGGAATCCTCAATACAATAAGCATAGCCGATAAGGGTGCTACTAAAAAAAGTATCTGATGGAAGGAAGAGAGAAATATTTTCTTATACATCTGATGGTCTTTATTGGCATAAGAGGAAGAAAGACTGGGTAAGGTTGCCTGGGCAATTGAGGCGCCAAAAAGACCAATCGGCAACTGCTGCAGATGCTGGGCAAAATTAAAAACCGTGACACTGCCGGCTCCAAGAAGAGTTGATAAAACCAGATCAATGGTTGTGTCAATTTGAGAAACAGCCAATCCCAATGTTCTTGGCAGCATCAATTTGCCGACACTTCTGACTCCCGGATTGTTCAGGGAAAAAGAGGCGGAATGGCGATAACCGTAAGATAATACAGGTGGAATTTGTATCAGGGAAAAAAGAACGGCACCGATAACCACACCTATGACAGGTGCGTAAAGACCAACAAGAGGAGAGAAAATTATAATGCCCAAAATTATTCCGAGGTTATAAATAACCGGCGCCAAAGACGGTACCAGGAAGTTACGGAAAGACTGCAGAATTCCGGTCAAAAAATTGCCGATTATCAGAGGAAATACCTGTGCCGCAATCATAACCCTGGTGAAGGATGCCATGAGGCTAATTTGTTCTGAATTAAAGCCCGGAGCCAGAAAAAGCGAGATCTCCTTAGTAAAGATGAGCATGGGAATAGCGAAAAGAAAAAAAATAACAGTTCCGATATTTATAATTGATGAGGCCATTTGAAAAGCTTTATCCTTACCTTTGGTATCCAGGTATGAAGTAAAAACAGGAATGAAAGCCGAGGCCAATGCTCCCATGACCAGCAATTCAAATATCATATTGGGAAGCCTGAAAGCAGCGTAATAGACTCCTAAATCTTCGGGAGGAAAACGGGCAGCCAGAAGACGGTCGCGAAGAAGTCCCAAGACACGGGAAAAAGCAACCGCTGTCATGATGACTGAGGCAGCCGATAAAATATTATCCTCCCGGCGGTTTAAGAGATTTATGGTTTTTCTGATCAGCTTGACCATCGTGCTTCCCATTAGTATACTACGTAGATCATGCCGGTCACTAGATCAGCTAAAAAGAAATTAAAACAGGATAAAAAACGTCAAAAAAGTAACAAAACAGTAAAAAATGCAGTTGCCCAATCTATAAAGCAGTACCGCAAAAAACCAACCGAGAAGCTTCTAAGCAAGACTTATTCCCTTTTAGATCGGGCTTTGAAAAAAAATCTGATACATAAAAATAAAGTAGCCAGATTAAAATCGGCTTTAGCCAAACTTGGCCCTTCTAAACCTAAAGCCAAAATCGCCCCAGCCAAAAAGAAAAAGTAAAATCTTCGTCAATATTTCCCTTTATATTTTTCTATTCAATAATTTAATATAATAAAAACAGTCCCGCTATAATCGGGATTAGTAAAAACATGCCCGCAAACCGTAAGAAATCAGGTATCAACTTAATTATCAAGCCGGAAGAACAGTTGAGCATTTCTTCTCAATTTTTAAACTGGGCTTTAACTTACGGCCGCTACATAATTATTATCATTCAAATAGTTGTTTTGTCTGTTTTCTTCATGAGATTTAAAATTGACCGGGATAGGACAGACCTCAAGGAAGGTGTTGTCCAGAAAAAAGCCTTAGTCGAATCTATTATTGATGTGGAAAATGAAATAAAAAGGGTTCAGAAAAGACTGTCGGATATTAAACTGATTACTTCCAATCAGGATATTTACCTTCGGGTTATAAAATTCCTGGAAAAAAACACGCCTGTCGACACTTCCTTTGCTCTTTTATCTTTTTCCAAGAATACGGTTAAATTCGTAGCCATTTCTGAGAATCTGAAGACTTTTAACTTTCTTTTGAAAAGAATTCAGGATGACAAACTGTTGACTGACATTCAGCTGGAGGATTTGAAAAGACGTTCTGACGGACGGGTTGAATTCAGACTGCAGGCGACAATAAACCTTAGTTCTTATGAAAGTAGCTTATGAAAATTGAACAGATAAAAAATAATTTAATTCATAAAACAAGGAAAAGACTTGCCCCCGTTGTCAAAAGTCCGAAAGCCGCTTCCTATTTCACTATTTCCTTATCACTTTTTTCCCTGTCATTTTTCGGGCTGTTTGCCATCAGGCCGACATTGATTACGGCCGTGTCACTTTTAAAGGAGGTCAATGATCTTAGAAATTTAAGCCAGGACTTCGAAAATAAAATCAGCAACATAATTTCCGCCCAGAGCGAATATGAAAAAATCAGAAATTCCATTACTCTTTTAGATAAAGCATTGCCTGAAAATTCAGATTTCCCCAAATTTGCCCGCAGCATGGAAAGAATGTCCATAAAAAATGAAATCACTTTAAACCAGCTGCAGATTGATTCTGCTCCTGTTTCTTTATCCAAGAATGCCGGCAACCTCAATAATTTTAATTTTATTATGATAGCGGTAGGACAATATGAAAAAATTAATGCCTTTTTAGATGATGTGGTTAATAACATACGGATTATTAATATCAGTTCTTTGGATTTTTCACCGGAGGGAGGAACAGAATCCGGAATAATGAGAATGTCCATAAAGGGAAAAGTCTACTATGAACCGTAAAGAAATATATATACTGGCCATAATTACTTTTATGACTGTTTTTGCCTGGATTACTTTTGGTGTAATTCATGCCAAAAATACGTCGAAGATAGGCGGCGAAGAAATTAAAAATATCACTCCTTTGACACCCAACTTTGACAGTGACATAATCAATCAGTTAAATAACCGGAGGGATATTTGATGTACCGCAAAGAACGGAAAATTCCGACAATAATTGCTTTATTTTTAATTCTGGCAGGAATTGGAGGCGCTTTTTATCTTGAGGATAACTTCCAGGGCATTACCTCCAAAGCAACCGGAATCCCCAAACCATCAGAAGTTCACCTGACAAATATCAGCGACAATACCATATCCGTATCTTATTTGACCGACACTGTGCAAATAGGATTTGTTCAAGTTACAGGACGCAATAGGAATTCCTTCATTCTGGATGACCTGGATATTGACGGAAAAACAAAATCAAGAATTACTCACCTGTTTACCTTAAAAGATTTAGAGCCAAACAGCGAATATAAAATCAAAATTACATCTGCCCAAAAATCATGCAGCCAAAAGATATGTCCCGAATTTATCCAAAAAACAGGGGCAAAGTTAACTAAAAGTCTGGAGCTTCCCCCTGTTTCGGGGCAAATTGTTGATAATAAAAATCAGCCCATTGACGGGGCTATTGTCTATCTTCTGATCGGAAAGGCCGCCCCTATTTCAGGAAGATCAGACCGTCTGGGGATGTATGTCATTCCTTTGAATAATTTAAGAAGTCAGGATTTATTAAGCCGTCCGGATTTATCCGATGAGGCAACCATCCAGTTGACAGTCAAAAGTGCTCCCAGCCAATATGCATCGGTAATTACTAACTTAGGACTTATCAAAGCAAATCCCAAACTTCCGGTTATTGAGATCGGAAAAACTTATAATTTCCTGGCTACTTTAGAGTCAGGCAATTTAGCAAAACCCCAAGTTCTGGGCAACAGGACTGTCATGATTTTATCTCCCAAACCTACCCAAGTTACTCCCAACAGCGGAATTGATATTCTTTTCCCTGAAGTAGACTTAGATACAACCATTGACAAAAATCCGAAATTAAGAGGCATCGGGAACCCCGGAGAAAAAATAAAAATAACCGTTGAATCAGAAAAGGAAACGGTAACTGTTACAGTCGCAAGTGACGGAACCTGGGATTTCCGGCCAAAAATTCCCTTATCGGCCGGCACTCATAAAATTACCATTACAGGCAAAGATAAAAACGGCAAGACAGTTACCATAACCCGACAATTTATAGTTTTAAAAAGCGGTGAACAGGTTCTGGGGGAAGCAACACCGTCAGGGACATTGACGCCAACTCAACCTCCCGTATCAACAACTCCCGGGGGGGCAATTTCCATTACGCCAACAGGCCCCACTGCAACAATATCGGCAACTATTTCTCCTACAATAACGCTGACACCTACTGCTACTCTTACTCCGACAGAAACACTGACTCCAACTCCCGGCGAGGAAGTAACACCTACTCCTCCCCGATCCGGTATGACAGGTTTGACCTTTTTTGTTGTGGGTGGAGCTGTATCACTAATTCTTCTGGGGATGAAATTTCTTCTGTAACTTAAATTTCCGGTTTGATTTGGCAATTGCCGCCTTCCAACTGACAGGAGATATATTGGTGGATTTCTGTGTAGTCTCCGGTTCTGGGGACCAGTACCCAGACCCCGTCATACTGCCAAAGAGGAGGATTAACCAAAAGACCCGGAATATTTCTGACGTCATCACCGGTATCCAGAACTACCTGACGGATAGTGGGATTTTGATTGACAAAGAAATATTTTCCTATAGAGATCATCTCTTTGAGATTCATATCTGTTTCCAGATATTTATAGACTTCGTCAAACATTCTTTTTAGTAAAGGCAGGTTTTTAACGCTCAACATGCCTTTAACTTTATTGGCTATGACATTAATTACCTGCTGCTGACGGCGCGATCTGGAAAAATCAGATCCCTCTTTATCATTGGAATAACGGCTCCTGACAAATTTCAAACTTCTTTCTCCATCCATATGCTGAAGGCCTTTCTGAAAACTAACGGTTTCATAGCGGCATAAAAACTGAGGGTCACCGCTACACAGATCATTTTCTTTGCCGGGAATTGGATATAAACGGTCTTCAAATACCTCTTCCACATCAATATCAATACCGCCGATTAAATCGATGATATTTTTAAAAGCCGTAAAATCCAACTTGAACGCATAGCTGACGGGCTTACCCAAAACTTCGGCCACAGAGGACTTGGCCAGGATCAAACCGCCGCCAAGTTGTCTTTTTTCACCGTAATAATAAACTGAATTTAATTTGGTTTTTAATGACGGAAGATAGATATCCCGCGGAACTGAAACCATGACGATATCGCTGCCTTTAAAATCAATTGATAAAAAGATATTGGAATCTGTTAAATTGGCTCCGTCATGATTTCCGCCCGATACTCCTAAAATAATAAGATTGGCTCTTTGGTTCGTTAATTTCAGGTTTGGCTCTTTTTCCAGCAAAAGAGAGAGGAAAGAAAAAGGTGACAAATTATTTTTGGAGGCAAAATCATAAAGAGGTTTGGTAACCCCTATAAAAATAAAAATAACAACCGCGATAATAACGGCCGTTAAGACCAGGATAAATCGCTTTTTATACTTGAGGAACTTTCTCTTAAAGAGCGGCATTTAACATCATTTGCATAAAAGAATCAGGATCTAAACTGCTTGTACCAACCAGGACTCCGTCTATGTCCTCTTTTTCAAAATACTTAGAAATATTATCTTTATTGATGCTGCCTCCGTATAAAACTAAGCTAATATTGTTTTTAGATTTAATTTCTTTTATTACTTTTTGGGCATTATCAGGTGTATCAGGCGTGCCCGTTCCAATGGCAAAAACAGGCTCATAGGCAACTATTTTCACATCTTTGGGAATTGAAGTCAGGCTATCCGGGACGCAATATATGACTTCAATCCCTTCCCTTTTGGCAAGAGCCGCTTTTTTTACTAAAAGTGCGTCATCTTCAGCGAAATATTTTCTTCTCTCCGAGTGTCCGATTATACAAAAGCTGACATACTCTTTCAATTGAGATCCCGTTACTTCACCGGTAAAAGCACCCATTTCAAAGGGTGAAATATCCTGGGCTCCAAGTAAAATAGGCAATTTAAGATCAATAATCTGCTTATAGCTTTCTTCCAGATGTATAAAAACCGGACAGACAATCAGTTCCAGACCTTCCGGTTTTTTATTGCCGATTGATTTAAATTTTTGAGCAAATTCCTGAAAAAAAGCTGAAACCTGGCTTTTGGTTTTATTGGATTTCCAGTTGCCTATCAGATATTTTTTTCTTTCTTTAGGGGAAATACTAACCATGTTATGATACGTCAATTGTAACTACGTCAATTGTAACATGGTTAAAAATATACTGAAAAATCTTAATCCGGATCAGATAAAAGCAGTAACTTCAACAGAAGGTCCCAATCTTATTTTAGCCGGAGCAGGATCCGGAAAAACCAGAGTTTTAACTTACAAGGTAGCTTATTTAATCGGGGAGAAAAAAGTAAGACCGGAGAATATTCTGATGGTGACTTTTACCAATAAAGCCGCCGGTGAAATGAAAAATCGTCTGCAATTTCTTTTTGATAAGAATATAAATTCAGAGGCTGTTTTAGCTTCAACATTTCATTCCTTTTGCGCCAGAATTCTTCGGAGGGAAGGCAACTTTGTCAATCTTTCACCTTACTTTGTTATATATGACGATTTGGATACCAAAGAAGCGGTAGCGCAAGCGATGGACAAACTTCTAATTTCTAAAAAAAATTTCAGTCCCGGCGCGATTGCGGCAACTATAGCCCAAGCCAAAAATGAACTCTTGTCATATGGAGACTATCAGCAGATTGCCAAAGGCTATTTTCAGGAAACTGCAGCCAAAGTATATCCTGTCTATCAAAATATTCTTCTCTCTAACGGGGCGGTAGATTTTGAAGATCTGATTTATTTAACAGTTAAGTTATTCAGGGATAATCCCTCTGTCCTTAAAAAATACCAGGAGATTTTCCATTACATCTTAATTGACGAGTATCAGGATACCAACAATGCCCAATATACATTAAGCAAACTTCTATCAAACAGTAAAAAAAATATTACGGTTGTGGGAGATGCCTCCCAAAGCATCTATGCCTGGAGAGGAGCCGACTACCGCAATATCCTCAAATTTAAGGAAGACTACAAGGATATTAAAATTTTCCATCTGGAAAAAAATTACAGATCAACCCAGATAATTCTTGATGCGGCTCATAATATCATTTCCAAAAACCAAAGCCATCCTGTTTTAAAACTTTGGACTGAAAAGAATGGCGGGGAGAAAATAACTATCTATGAGGCGGGCAATGAACATGATGAAGCCAATTTTATTGTCGATCAACTTGGAAGTTATGAGCTTTCTGATGCAGCCATACTTTACAGGACCAATGCTCAAAGCCGGATTATTGAAGAAGCTCTTCTTCATAAGGGACTTGCCTATGTATTGGTTGGAGGGACCCGATTTTATGAAAGAAAAGAAATCAAAGATATCATCAGTTATTTAAGATTGATGGTTAATCCCAAAGACAGTGTTTCAATCAAACGGGCTAATAAAATCGGCAAGAAGAGACTTATGGAATTTACAGAGTATAGGGAAAAAATTATCAGGTCACTCAGTCAACTTTCTACTTTGGAATTACTGGATAAAATTTTGGAAGTAACAAAATATACCGAGCTTTATCACAAACATGTGGACGAAGATCTGATGAGATTAGAAAACATAAAAGAACTGCGTTCGGTTGCTTCGGAATTTCCGGATCTGACCCTTTTTCTGGAAAATGTATCGCTTATTGAACGGGAGTATACGGCAGATCACCCCTTGGATGAGTTATCAAAGAATAAAAAGGTAACCTTAATGACCATGCACTCAGCCAAAGGTTTGGAATTTAATGTTGTTTTTATGGTCGGCATGGAAGAGGGGCTTTTCCCTCATACCATGTCGCTTCTTGACCCACAGGAGCTTGAGGAGGAAAGAAGGCTTTGCTACGTAGGAATAACGCGTGCCCGTAATAAACTTATCTTAAGCTATGCCAGAAGAAGACTTTATTTCGGACAAAGGGCATCAAATGCTGTCTCCCGGTTTATTAGCGAACTGCCCAATGATTTAATTGATAGGGAGGGCTCTTACTTTCTTTAAGCTAAGACCTGTAATATATAATTACACTATCAAAAAAGCAGACGAAAATAATTTATGATCAGAAATATAACCGTTGAGGAAAAAAATAGCTTTAATAAACTGGTGCTTCATCCGCTGCAGTCATGGGAATGGGGAGAATTCAGATTAAAAACAGGCATTGAAGTTATCCGTTTCGGCCGCTTCGAAAAAGAAAAATTAGTCGAAATCGCCCAAATTACTCTCCACCAGATTCCCTTCACGTCTTATAGAATCGGATATTTACCTAAATGCGGTATTTTAACCGGCGAGATGATTGAGGAACTTAAAGATGTAGGCAAGGAAAAAAATCTTATATTTATTAAAATTGAACCCAATGTCAGGAAGACTAAAATATTCGAGGGTCTTAAAGATGTGGTAAGTTCTCCCCATCCCTTATTCACCAAATATACATTTCAGCTTGATCTGACGCCAAATGAAGATGATCTTCTGAAAAATATGCATCCTAAAACCCGCTACAACATCAGGCTTTCGCAAAAAAAGGGCGTTACTGTCTTTGAAGATAACAGTAAGGAAGCTTTTGAGAAATATCTGCAGCTTTTAGAGGAAACAACCGTCAGGCAAAAATTCTTTGCCCATACTCAAAAATATCACCGGCTGATGTGGGAAACTTTATTACCTTCAAAAATCGCCCATTTGCTTCTGGCAAAATATAAGGATGAAAAAGGCAAGGAATTGACTCTGGTTGCCTGGATAGTTTTTCTTTTCAACGGAATCATATATTATCCGTATGGAGCTTCCTCCAATTTGTTGCGGCAATTCATGCCTTCAAATTTAATGATGTGGGAAGCAATTAAATTCGGCAAAAAACACGGGGCAAAATTATTCGACATGTGGGGAGCGCTTTCCTCCAATCCGGATCCGCAAGATCCCTGGTACGGGTTTCATAAATTCAAGGAAGGATACGGTGCCCAACATGTGGAATTTGCCGGCAGTTTTGATCTGGTCATTAGTAGTCCGCTTTACCGGATTTACAATGCTCTGCACAATCTGCGGAATTTTTATCTTCAAATAAAAGCACAATTAAGAAAATGACAAGCAGTCAAAGCCCGGGAGACATTCGGCAATCATTGGAATTTGCTTCATTCATGGAGGCAATCGGATGGAAAGTAAGACAATTTTCCGGCAGAAATGTTTTTTTAAGAAAATTTCCCTTTTTAGGCAATTACGCCAAATGCCCCCGTCCCGATCCTCCTCTTTTATTTTTGGGAATTGATGAATTCTTAGCCAAAAATAAAGTTTTTCATTTTAAAATTGCTGCCAACATAACAACCGATTCACCTCTTCTCACTCAAGAAAGAGAAAAACTTCTTAATAATAATTTCCGCATTGATTCTGATCCTTTTAACCCTACAACCACGATACTTGTTGATCTGAAAAGAGGCGAGGATGAAATTTTCAAATCTTTTTCTGAAGCCAAAAGGCGGGCTGTCAGAAGAGCTTTAAAAAACTCAGTCAAAGTTGAACTAACTGATGATATTGAAGCTTTTATCAGAATAAGAAAAGAGCATTTCTTCCCCATGGGTTTTCTTGTTACGTCTGAAATGCACGCTTTATGGAAAAACTTTTATCCCAAAAAGGCTGATTTGTTACTGGCAAAAATAGGGGGAGGTAAATTTATGGCCGGCATTCTTCTTCTTTATCACAAGAGTATCGCTTACTATTGGTTTGCCGCGGCAACAAAGTCGGGCAAAAAACTGTTTGCTCCGACTTTACTGGTCTATGAAGCAATAAAACAGGCTAAAAAAAGAGGCTGCCTATTTCTTGATTTTGAAGGAATTTATGACGAGCGCTTTCCCAAAGCCAGTGAGTCCTGGCGCGGCTTCACCAAATTCAAGGAAGGCTTCTCGGATAAAAAAATTATCTTCATGGAGAATTTTTATTTAGGAAGACGAAAAACCAGCAGATAAAATCCGGTAGTAATTTCATTGCTTCCTTCTCCCAAACTTGCGGAATTGACGTGTTCAATTACTTCCGGATCACTAAAATGTTTTTTTTGGGAGAACTTCAGAAGAGTGACTATAGATCCGGGAGAATCAACAAATTTGGAGCCAAGATTTAAAATCTCAGCATAACTGTAATTTTTTATTAGTGTCAGGGTCTGCCTGTCATTCTCATCAGCTTCTTTAAGAGGCAAATAATGGGAAAAATCAACGGAAGCAAGAAGTACGGTTTCTGCACCTGTATTTTCTGCCAAAAAATCAGCT
>Ga0154753_112_pt1 | contig 26297 bp, 29 predicted proteins | sample Rifle2008BG16ft_FD_105761 | JGI IMG/M metagenome (GOLD analysis project Ga0154753, IMG submission 105761) | Candidatus Gottesmanbacteria bacterium RBG_16_37_8 | reverse complement strand
CCTGCGCCATGGGTGTCCCAAGAGGTGCTATTAAAGTGACGTAATCATATAGTCGTTTTTGAAAGGATAATTTTATGAATATTACTACTAATTTCTCTGTTTCCGGTATTACTTGCGAAGCTTGTCTTAAGCTCATTAAACGCCGGGTCGGCGTAATTGCCGGAGTCAAAGATATTAATGTATCTTTGTCTGGTAACGCTTCTGTCATTGCTGACAGAACAATTGAAATAATAGAAATTACCAAAGCTCTTGAAGGAACTGATTATAAAGTTAACTGAAATTTCTCAATGAAAAAACCCATCGAACTGAAAATTTCCGGCATGCACTGCCGGTCCTGTGAAATTCTTACCAAAGAAGAATTATCACTTTTAAATGGTGTAAGTGATATAGAAGTAAGCTACCAAAAACAACTGGCAAAAATGATGCTTGATTATGACAAAAACAGCGAGACAGATGTCATTGAAGCTGTCAAACGCGCCGGCTATAATGCATCGTTTGTACCCGATAACCAGCCTGAAAAAATTGGCAACGGTATTACCTCCCCCATCGTTCTCAAAATTCCTGAAAAAGGAGTCAAAATCACAATCGAAATCTCCCCATATTCAGAGAATGGAATAACAAACCATTTACCTCCCCCATCTTCCCAACCCGTAAGTCCTTCCGTTCAACCGGTCAAAGAAAATAAATCCCGTATTTCTCTTTCTTTATCCGGCATGCACTGTTCTTCCTGCGCGGGGCTTATTGAACGTTCTTTGAAAAAAGTTGATGGTGTAACTCTTGCTAATGTCAATTTTGCTGCCGAAAAGGCCATGGTTGATTTTGATGCTTCCAGAACAAAAGTTGACGATTTGATAAAAGCGGTTCAAAAAGCAGGTTACCGGGCAAATTTGGTTGACCAAAATGATACGGAGTTTGAAACCAGAAAACGGCAAAAAGAAACGACACTTCTTTTCTCCAAATTTATTTCAAGTTTACTATTAAGCCTGCCTATGCTTTACTTTATGATTTTTGATTTTATACCCGGCACACCCGGCCGGCTGTTTTTCGCACCCTTTATAGGCATTCTGTCTTTTATCCTTTCAACACCGGTACAGTTTGTTATGGGAGCGGGCTTTTACAAAGGCATGTGGTCAGCCTTAAGAATGAAAACTTTTAACATGGACAGCCTTATTGCCATCGGCACTTCAACCGCTTATTTTTACAGTACCGTAAATTTTTTAAAATATGTTTCAGCAACGAATACTTTTCTTGGCCCCCTACTGGAAAAGATTCCCGAACTTTATTTTGAAACTTCTGCCTTTTTGATTACCTTTGTCCTTCTGGGTAAATGGCTGGAAATCCGTGCCAAGGGAAAAACTTCTGATGCAATTAAAAAGTTGATGGGCTTGCAGGCCAAAACTGCCAGGGTAATCCGCAATAAACAGACTTTCGATATCCCTCTTGAAGAAGTCATCAAAGGAGATGTAGTTCTTGTCCGCCCGGGTGAAAAAGTTCCGGTTGACGGCAAAATTATTAAAGGATCATCTTCAGTTGATGAATCGCTTGTTACCGGTGAAAGCCTTCCTGTTGAAAAAAATACAGGTGATTCTGTAATAGGCGCAACCATCAATAAAACTGGCAGTTTTGAATTTGAAGCAACCCGGGTTGGTTCAGAAACAACACTTTCTCAAATCATCAGGCTTATTGAAGAAGCCCAGGGATCCAAGGCCCCCATTCAGGCATTTGCCGACCGCATTTCTTCCTGGTTTGTTCCTGCGGTTATTTTAATTGCAATCGGCACATTTGTTGTCTGGTATTTTGTTTTAGGCGCTGCTCTCTCCTTTGCTTTAATGGCCTTTACCGCGGTTATCGTCATCGCCTGTCCCTGCGCTTTAGGATTGGCAACACCAACAGCCTTAATGGTTGGCACCGGTAAAGGCGCCGAACACGGCATCCTTATTAAAGGCGGCGAACCTTTGGAAAAAGCCTGTAAAGTTAATGCTATTGTCTTTGATAAAACAGGTACGCTTACAAACGGCAAACCCGTAGTCACAGATATTCATTCCTTTGGTAAAACAGATGAAAAAAGCGTTCTCTCTTTTGCCGCCAGTCTGGAAAAATCATCAGAACATCCTCTGGCTGAAGCTATTGTTCAGCATGCAGAAGTGAAATTATCCGTTTTAGACAATGTGGAAAATTTCCAGGCAGTCCCCGGACATGGGGTTAAAGGCACAATTAACGGCCGTAAATATTATTTAGGCAACAGAAAATTAATAACAGATATCGCCGGAATAGATGTTACCCAAATTAATGAAAAAATTATGGGTCTGGAAAACCAGGGAAAAACAGCCATGCTTCTTGCCGACAGTAAAAAAATCCTCGGAGTAATAGCAGTTGCTGATACCGTCAAAGAAACAACCAAAGAAGCTATCGACAAGCTCAAAAAAAGGAATATCGAAATTTATATGATTACCGGCGACAACCATCGTACGGCAGAAGCAATTGCCAAACAGGTCGGTATAGAAAATGTTTTAGCTGAAGTCCTTCCTGAAGATAAAGCCCAGGAAGTAAAAAAAATTCAAAACAATGGGAAAATTGTTGCCATGGTCGGTGACGGCATTAATGATGCTCCCGCGTTAGCCCAGGCGGACCTGGGCATTGCCATGGGATCAGGAACTGATGTAGCCATGGAAGCAGGCGGAATTGTTATTGTCAAAAATGATTTAAGAGATGTCATCACCGCTATCAATCTGTCCAAAGAAACAATGAGCAAAATAAAGCAAAACATGTTCTTTGCCCTTTTTTATAATGTCACCGGCATTCCGGTAGCCGCCCGCGCTTTAGCCTTTATCGGATTTGTCTTAAAACCTGAACTGGCCGGTCTGGCTATGGCGCTTTCTTCAATATCTGTTGTTACCAATTCCCTAACCTTGCGGTATTTCCGGCCTGGTAAACGCAACTATGTATCATTACTGGCTCCTCTTGTTATGGCCGTATTTTTCACTTTTATCTTCGCAGGATTTGCCAAAATCAGCTCATCCATGGATGATTCAAAAAACGCCATATTAGAAACAGCAGAAACTAAGGCCTCTTCAATTACTGAAAATATATCTCCAATGGAATAATAATCTTAATAAAATCTTAATAACTCCCCTGTTAATATTGCTTTATCAAAGGAGGAATATTAATGAAATATCCTTATTACCAGGAAGCTACCAGTAAAACCTTTTTCAGTACCGATAAAATCATCTTTTTCATAATCGGTGGATTAACTGTGCTTGCTCTGATTCTAATTGGTTTTTTCTCTGTGCAGGAACAAAAACAAAAAAAAGTGGCAAATGTTGCCACTTATGTTGCTACAGATCAGGAAAAACCTAAAGCCGTGACCACCGGATTTTTCTCTGATTTAGGTAAAATGAAAGTAAATGAAGAAAAAGGGGCTAAATTTACCATCGAAAATTCCGGCAGTAAACCGCTGCAGGTTTTCAATATCACTTCATCCTGCGGCTGCACTGTCGGCAAAGTAACTATAGGTGGAAAAACCAGCCCGGAATTTAGCATGGACAGCAAGAGTAACTGGACAGGAGAAATTCAGCCCGGACAAAATGCTGCAGTTGAAGTTATTTATCGCCCTTTTGTCATGCCGGTCAAAGGCGAAGTCACCAGAGATGTTTATGTCTCGACCAACGACCCGGAAAATAAATTATTAACTTTTACCGTCAAAGCAGACGTCCAATAAATGACCGGCAATCTCTTCTTCGGTGTTTCCTTAACTGCTTCTTTCTTGGGCGGCATGGTTGCCCTTTTTGCTCCCTGTTGCATCACCTTCCTTTTCCCTTCCTACCTGGGCACCATTTTCAAAGATAGGACACGGGTCGTACTGCTTACTCTTGTTTTTGCCGCCGGCCTTGGCTCTATTCTTGTTCCTGTTGCTTTAGGTATGAGATTAATCGTCACTTTATTTGACCAATTTCATACTACTGTCTATCTCTTGGGTGCTCTTCTTATGTTCCTGGTAGGTTTAATGACTTTTTTTGAAGTAAAACTCATGCTGCCCTTGCCCCATTACACCATGCCTCAAAAAACAACTGTTCTTTCAACCTATCTATTAGGTGTCTTTTCCGGAATCACTTCTTCCTGCTGTGCGCCGGTATTATTTGCCGCCATCACCTTATCCTCACTCTCACCCACACTTCTGACGTCTTTTATCGTCTCTATCGTCTATGTCTTAGGTATTGTCTTTCCACTCTTCTTCCTCTCTCTTTTCTATGAAAAACTGACCAACCAGTATCTTTACAAAATTAAAAAAAAAGTCGATAAGCCATTAAAAATTATTGCCTCATTAACTTTTATGGTATCTAGCGTGGTTATTACCATCTTAGCCCTCACCGGCAAAATTCAAATGGAACAGAATATGGCTTATGGAGATACTTTAAGAAATTTTATTTTTAATATTTCAGGAAGATTGCAAAATCCATATTTGGATATTTTGGTTCTGATAGCCTTAATTTTATTATTAAGGTTATTCATTAAAGAGATCCGTCATGGCAATATTAAAAAGTAAAAAAATAAAAAACAGTTCCAACCCCTATTTGACCGGAGCAGTCACCGGATTATTGGCTGGATTTCTTCTGTTCGTTCTTATTCCTCAATTAATCAGACGGTCTCCAATTACACTTCGCGGTCTTTCCTCTCCGTATAACAATCAGGTCACTCCTACTCCGGTGTCTACTATTACAAGTGATCAAACCACCAAACAAGTCTTACCGGAAAAATATAATCTGGGAGTCTCATTCGGCTCAACTGTGAAAAAACTGGTGGAGGCTGGAGCCATAGATAAAGAGAAGTTTTTAGCTCTTTACCAAGGTCGGGGCGGTCTGCCTGAAGAATTAATAAAACTTTTGGATGAGGAATCCGATCAAAAAATCACTGTTACTAGTGATAACTCCGGCATTATTTTAAATCTCCTCTGGCCGTTAGGAATAGCCAATAAAACTAAAACCCTATCTGGGGGTCCGATGGGAAAGGAATACGGCAACCAAGCCGGCAATTTTGCCTCAACCGGCGGCTGGACTTTAGGTATGGAAGACGGCGGCAAACTGTTTAACCGCTTTCCCATTCTATCCTTAACAGACGATCAGGAAACCCTCGTTACCGAAATTGCCCAGAATATCTACCGCCCCTGCTGCGGTAATTCCACTTATTTTCCTGACTGCAATCATGGTGCCGCCATGCTTGGTTTTATCGAGTTGGCAGTTGCCCAGGGGATGCCTAAGGAAGAAATCTATAAAAAAGCCTTGGTCCTTAATTCCTATTGGTTCCCGCAGACCTATGTCGAGCTGGCTACTTATTTCAAATCAAAAGATGGAACTGACTGGAACAAGGTTGATCCTAAGGTCGCTCTGGGTACTCAGTACTCCAGCGGTCAGGGTTATTCCGCAATCAATAAAGAGTTACAGTCTAAAGGACTTCTTCCCAAAGTCGAGGGTGGCGGCGGCTGCGGAGTTTAAAAATTGACCTCATGATGTTAAAATCTCAATATTAATGGATATCTATGCAATTTTCTTAACAGGACTTTTAACAGGCGGTCTGACTTGTATGGCAGTGCAGGGAGGTCTTCTGACAGCAACACTGGCCCAAAGGGAAGAAGAACGCCTTCACGATAAAAGCCTAAGGCAAAATAATTTTTTCCCCATATTGGCATTTTTAATTGCCAAACTCTTTGCCTACACTCTTCTTGGCTTCTTTTTAGGTTACCTTGGCTCTTTCTTTCACTTGTCAATAACTACTCAAGTCATTCTGCATATTGCTATTGGTATCTTTATGATTGGCACCGCTCTTAATATTCTTAAAGTCCATCCCGTCTTTCGCTATTTCGTTATTCAACCCCCAAGATTTCTCCTTCGTCTTGTCAAAAATCAAACCAGAAGCAAGGATATTTTTGCGCCGGCTCTTGTGGGTGCCTTTACTATCTTTATCCCCTGCGGAACAACTCAGGCTATGATGGCTCTCGCCTTAGGGACGGGCAATCCTTTTTATTCAGCTCTTATTCTCTTTTCCTTTGTCCTGGGGACTGCTCCTCTTTTTTTCTTACTGGGTTTGTTGGCAACAAAACTCAATTCTCTTTTTGAATCTGTTTTCATGAAAATTGCCGCCTTTGCTATCATCATTCTGGCTGTTTTTAACCTCAATAATGCGGTTTCACTCTCGGGCAGTAAATTTACTCTTCAATATTTTTGGCGGGATTTCGCCTGTACCGCTCTTTCTGTCTGTCAAAACCAGGTTCTGGCTATTGCAGAATCTCAACCTGCCAAAGAAGCCACCATCTATTTCGGTTCGGATGGCTACTCTCCCAATACAATTACTGTTCCCAAAAGCTCTCAAGTGAGAATCAATCTGGTCAACCAAAAAGCCGGCGGTTGTATCCAGGCATTTACAATTCCCAATCTGAATGTCCAGAAAATAGTCCGTAAGGGAACGTCTGACTACCTGGTGTTCAATACCCCGGATACCCCGCAGGATATCAGATTTACCTGCAGCATGGGTATGTACGAAGGTATAATTCACGTTATATGAAAAAAGCTGTTTTTAAAATTCTCGATATGCACTGCACTGCCTGTGCCATGAATATTGACTTCGAACTTGAGGATATTGAAGGTGTCAAGCAAGTCAAAACCAACTACGCCAAAGCTCAAACCGAGGTCGAATACAATCCTAATCTTATCAATGAGGAAAAAATCATTGATGCCATCAAAAAAGCCGGCTACACTTCAACGCCTCTAAAATCTAATTGAAATTCGTATCAGAGGTATAGGGAGATCGTCATATTCCAGAAGGTGTGAATTAGAATTGGTAGAACTAAATTTCCCCTTAAAGTGAAAAGATAACTGTTAACCATTCCCATGGTAAATATCGACAGAGGATAGAAAATTAGCGCATTTCCCGTTAAATGCAGTCTGGTAAACATTATCGGCAGATGGATAAGGGTAAATAGGAAACTGGCTACAATAGCTGAAGCCAACTGCTGCTTGCTTGCTTTAAAAAGTCTGTTGTAAAGAAATCCCCTACCCAAAATTTCCTCAGATATTGAAGTTGCTAAGTTAATAGCCAGAAAACTGCCTATTCCTCCGGCTAAAAAAAGAGCTTCAATCGGTCCGAAGGAAAATCTGCCGTATTTAAGGTAGTTGGCCATAAGTCCCTCAACTGCCAGAAGTATTCCTAAAACAACTCCGATATAAATATCAATTACTAATCCCCGTGCGTTAAACCATAAGCCTAAACTTTTTAACGGTTTATTTTCCCAAATCCACACTAAAAATATAACCGGCACTGCAAAAATCAGGGGTTTGACAATAAACTCATCAAGGCTTTCAGGAAGAATATAGTAAGCCCGGTAAAAAGCCCAGACTATAAATATAGTAAACCAAACAATAAACGCCTGGCGCTTCATATTCTCATTGTAACCACAAATAGGAAACGATGTAAAGAAATTTAGAACTTAATCTCAAAATCCATAAACTCTCCCGTTGCAATTTCCCATTTAACCTCAACTTTTTCCACCCAGGCCACCTCCGGCCCTTTTTTACACCTCTCGATCATTTCTTTTACTTTTTCCTCTTCCCCCTCAAATACTGCCTCCACTAATCCAGTATCTGCATTCTTCACAAATCCCTCCAACACTAATTCTCTGGCATTAATCCTCGCCCAATGCCTGTACCCCACCCCGGTCACATCGCCTCTTATAAAAACATGTACTCTAACTTTTTTCATATTTCTATCTTACTAAATTAATTGAATCAGATATACTATCCTGATATGCTGAAAATAATATGAATCTTGAAGCAATGCTTCCCCAAGAAAATTCTCCAATACCAACAAATATTCAAAATCCTTTAGAATTCCTAACTTTCATGAAAAATTTTCCCGGTCAGTTAAGAAAATTTCTTGATAATTCTCCGCAGATGAAAGCGTTGTTTACGGAAGTTTCAGAAAAAGGCAAAGAGTTTCGCAGGAACGTCTTCCTGCCAATCCACGACGGATTATTGAGACAACCCGGAATGTCTTCAGCTGAAATCTTCGGACTTTATGAAAATGCTGACTCTATGGCGTTTTTCGATACATTAAAATCGAATAAAAATTTAGAAAATATGAATATTACTGATCAGGATGGTCTTGCCTGGTTCAAGCAACTGGATACGGCAATCAGATTATCTCATGATGTTGCTTATTGGGCTTTGCAGCCGGCATCCCAAATCGAAAATTTTAATAAATCGCTGGAACTCTTTCAACAGGAGTATAGTAAAAATGGTATTTTCTCAAATCAATCTGTTGATCAGGCGCTCAAAGCCTATGAAAGTACTTTAATAACTATCCGGAGAGTCAGCCATAATTATATTCCCCCTGCATTAATCGCCTATTCTGCTAATGGATCTCCCTCAGAATGGGATATAATGAGTGAAGAATTTCTCTTACAACAGTTAGGTTTACATCCTGAAGGTACTGATAACCTCAATGCCAAGCTTTATTTAAAATTAGCCAAAGCAAAGGGTATTGCTTTAGGTGTCATTCCAGAACTTCTTGCAGGTAGTAAGAAGACTCCTCAAAAAAATTTCCTCATTATGAATTCGGAAATTAATCAACTAATTAAAAAGGGATTTATTCAGAAATTGGTCTCAGCTTTAAAGAATTGGTTTAACCCACCATCTGGTCAACATCCGCCTCCTATGAGTCTTAATCAAGTACCAAGTACATAAAATGCCATATCTACTGCCTATTTATATTATCTTAAGCATTTTCTTAATCTCCAAAGGTTCTGATTGGCTGACCGATTCTCTTGTCCCCATTGCCCGGAAACTTAAAACGTCAAACATTTCTGTTGCCATCATTCTGGTATCTGTTGTTGTCTCTCTGCCTGAAATCCTGGTTGCTGTCGATACCGGTCTTAAAGGCTATCAGTCAATAAGTCTGGGAGTGGTTTTCGGTTCAATCATCTGTAATATCGGTTTAATGGTTGGCCTTCCGGCCATGATTAAACCTCTGACTGTTTCTAAAAATATCATCTTTAGGGATGGTATCTTCTCCCTTGTCGTCCCCATACTGATCTTTGCCATATCAAGTGGCGGAGAAATTAACAGGCTTCATGGAATTGCTCTCCTTCTTCTTTTTATTCCTTATTTAACAAATGTCTTTCTTCAGGAAAAACGAATCGAAGGCAGCGAAGAAGCTCTAACAAGGGATATTGATATCGAACTGGAGCTTATTGGTCTTGATTTTGGCCATCTCAAAGCCGGTTGGTTGTCATTTATGATGGGTTCAATTCTTCTTCTTTCAGGGGCTTATTTATTTTCTGATCAGCTGGTCAATATCGTCAGAATTTTTGACTTCGACCCGTTATTTATTGGTATGACTATAGGTGCTCTTGTACCCTCAATACCAAATATTGCTGCAGCCTATAAGGCTACCCGCAGAGGATTATCCGAAATAGCTGTGTCCGAAACCATCGGCTCCAATGTTTTTACCTTATTGGTTACAACCGGGATCATCGCTATAATCAAACCGGTAAAAATTGAACCGAATTGGCTTTCTTTTGATATTCCGATTGTGATGTGGATCAGCTTTTTAATGTTTGTCTTTATGGTGTCAGGCCGGGGTATTTCAAGAAAAGAAGGGTCTATTCTGCTCCTAAGCTACCTGGCAACCCTGCTTATTCAGGTTCTGATATTCCTCTGAAAATTTAGAACGTGATCCCGATGTCATTGTGATTTTACGTTCTTACGAAAAAATCCTGGCACCTGTCAGGGCATATATAATATTACGGATTATTCGTGCAGAAACCATTGCCAAAAAAAATTTTGAGACCGGATAATTTACTGCTCCGGCAATCACCCCGATTATGTCAAATATCGGAATTGGTAAAATAGCAAAAATAAAAGTGGTAATAAAGCCTGATTTATGAAAAAAACCCTCCAATCTTCTGACATAACTGCTTTCTTTTTCAAAGGTTTTTAAAATTCCGCGACTTCCATAACCAAGGAAATAACCGAAAAGTTCTCCCATTGAAGATCCTAAACCGGAAACTATACCAACCATTATAGGATTCCATATAGCTCCTCCGATAAAAACAGAGGCCGTTCCCGGTGCCGGCAGAAAAATAGTCGAGGCGGAAATGAAATTGATAACAAATATGCCGATATATCCGTAGCGGGAAAGGTTTTGCAATTCATTACGGTTAATCCAAATAAGTAGTAATAGTGCCAAACTGACTGCCAAAATAAGAAGCCGGAACAACAATCCGTCTTTAATAAATGATTTAGATTCTGATCGTTTCTTACTTCTCATTATTCTCAAAACGGAATATCTTTAACATTTTCCCGCCGCTTGCGGGATCCCGCTGAGGCGGGACTTTCTTTGCCTGCCGAAGTCTTGACGAAGGCGGGTTTCTTTTTTTTCTCCTTCTTCCAGACTCCCAATTCTTTTAATTTCCACATGAATAATGCTCCTTTCCGGCTGGTTTTGGCATCAGCGCAAAACTCCAAAGCTTTCTCCAAAAGCGGCCGGGCAATTACCTTGGCTAATTTAATATATAAGGACTTATGCTTCATATCATTTAAAACTTCAGCCAGATAATACCCGTATGCCTGAAACTCCCGCGAAATATATTTATCCTCCAAAGGATTAAAACCTGTCAGAATATCACTGATTTTTTGAGGATCTTTACCCATACAAGCTGCGAATAATGCCAATTAAGTATAACGAACCGCTTACCAATATTAAATCTTCCTCATGCGCTGTCCTTAAAGTTTTTTCAACTGCCTCCTGTGCTTTGTTGATTATTTCTATCTCAATATTATATTTATTTTCATCAATAATTTTTTTTATTTTTACTGGATCATATGATCTGATATTTCCCTGATCAGTTAATAATTGGTATTTTGTTAAAATCACTTTCTTAGCTATAGGTAAAATCAATCTTAACATCTCCAAAGCATCTTTTCCCTCTTTTATTGCTAAAACTAAAGTCACTTTTTTATCTCTCCAGATAGTTTTAATTGCCTTGACCAATGCTTTCATCTTATCGGGATTATGCGCTCCATCTAATATTACCAATGGTTTCTTTCTGACAATCTCCAATCTTCCGGCAATTTGCGTATTTTTTAATGCCATTCTTATGTCCTTTTCTGAAATACCATTCCATTCTTCAACCGTTTTAATAGCTATAGCTGCATTTTCTATTTGATGTTCTCCCAAAAGTCTCAACGCCAGATTTCTCATTTTCTTATTCCCCCGGTAATCAAAAACACTCCCCTGTTGTGAAATTCTCTGAATTTTAAAATCAAAATCCCTGTTTAATAAATATAATTTTGCTTTTTCCCTCTTTGTTTTTTCTTCCAATATTTTAATAACCGACTGTTGATCAACTCCGCTGACAACTGTAATTCCTTTCTTAATTATTCCCGTCTTATCCCGGGCAATCTCCTCAACTGTTTCTCCTAAAACTTCTATATGATCCAATCCTACATTGGTTATTACTGCTACTTCTGGCTTTATCACATTGGTAGCATCAAATCTTCCTCCCATTCCCACTTCAATAACTGCCAAATCAACTTTTTGTTCTTTAAAATATAAAAATGCCATCCCTGTTAAAATCTCGAAATAACTCGGCACGCCCAGTTTACTTCCCTCCATTTTTCTAACTGCAGGTTTAATCTTATTAATCAGTTCAATAAAATCTTTATCGCTAATATCTTTGCTAACGACCAATCCCGTCTCAGCGGGATCCCGCAAGCGGCGGGACGACGAACGACCCTGCCTCGCCGGCAGGCGGGTAACGACTAATTTCATCCTCTCATTTATCCTCTCTAAATGCGGCGAGGTATGCAGCCCTACCTTATATTTTGAAGAAAGAATAGTAGCAATCAATGTTGCCGTTGATCCCTTCCCTGACGTTCCCCCTACATGAATTGTCCGGAAATTTACCTGGGGATTACCAAGAAGGCTTACTAGATAAAACATCCGCTCTATCCCTAACCTGCCGGGGTGTTTCTGCTCATCAGTCGGAATATATTGCTCTAAATACTTGACTGCCTCGCTAAATGACTTTATCATGCCTCAAGATTATACCAATAGTTATGAAAACCGCATTGGTCACCGGATCAGCTCTGAATTTAGGTCGTCACCTGGCTATAAATCTGGCAAAACAAAATATGAACATTGCCGTACACTATCGCAGCAATCGAAACGCTGCCCAAAAAACCCTTAATCAGGTACAAAAAATTTCCAAAGGGTTATTAGTCCAGGCTGACTTAACCGATAAAAATGAAGTGTACTCAATGATTGACAAAGTTTTAGAAAAATTCAAAACAATTGATATCTTAATAAATCTGATCGGATCGTTTATTTACCAACCGATAGATAAAACTTCATTCGAAAAATTCAGGGATGTAATTGAGTCAAACCTTTATTCTACTTTTCTCTGCTGCCAGAAGGTATTACCCTGTATGGTTAAGGAAAAATGGGGCCGCATAATAAATTTCGGCTGTGTTGCTGCAGATGCAATTACCGTAAGAAAAAACACTACTCCATATTATATAGCCAAAACCGGTGTCATCATGTACACCAAAGTCTTAGCCTATCAATACGCTCCTTATAATATCACTGTCAATTCTCTTTCCCCCGGAATACTAAAAACAAGCATTGTTAAAACCAAAACCCCGACCAATCGTCTGGCTGATTTTGCTGATATTTCTAACGCGGTAAATTTTCTACTAAAGGAGGAATCTTCATATATCAACGGAGCTAATCTGGAAATTTCAGGTGGTTGGCGCCCGGGATTTGAATAATAATAAATCTGATTGACATTTAAATCAGAAAGGTGTTCACTGGAAATAAGATTCAGTTTAAGTATATTGTGAAATCAAAATATTTACTTCTGGTTTTAGGCTCATTAATAGTGGTATTTTCCGTTTTATTCTATGTAAATTCATATTTACAAAGATCAAAAGCTACTGAGGTTGTCTCTTGTATTACTTACGTTCCAGCTGATTATAATCAGGATGGAGTAATTGATAGTATTGACTACTTGATCTGGCTAAGGCAAAATCAAGGAACCGTTGTCTGCCCTTCACCGACACCTTCACCCATAGTTTTAAATGTCAAAGAAGACTCTTATGTTAATTCCAATTATCCCAACAATAACAGCGGTACGGAATCTGATCTAAAAATAAAAGCATCTCCGAATAAGATTACCTACATCAAATTTGATTTATCCGCACTTTCTGGATTATATGTAAATTCAGCTAAATTAAGGTTTTGGATAACTGATCCTTCAAATGGCATCATGAATGTTCAGTCGGTATCTGATAATTCCTGGACCGAAAAAGGCATAACCTACAATAATCGGCCGCCTGCCGGAACCCTTTTAACTTCATTCAATCCAACCTCTTCCCGAACTTACCATGAAATAGATATTACCCAATATACCAGGAAAAATCTTATGAGTCTTGGGAAAATGATGTCTCTGGCAATACAAACTTCAAGCACCAACGAACTGCAGTTTAAATCACGGAATGTTTCCGATCCGGCAAAAAGACCTGTGTTAATTGTTCAAATTTCAAAACCGTCACCTACTCCGACTGCTGCCTTAGGGTGGAACACACCGCCGATAATAACAAGCAGCCAGATTGAAGGTTTACTCGATGCCCCTCCCGGCAGTCCTTACCCGTATATTGCTTCACTTGACGAGCCTTTGGATCCTTTAATCGAGGGTTACGATTATTCCGATGACGTATCAGCTGCAGTTGATCTTACCCTGCCTGACGGCAGCATGGAAAATGCCTATGTTAATGTCGCCCTTCCGGAGTACCCGGCAGAAATCTGTGCAAAAGCAAGGTGCTTTTCTATTTGGACAAATAATTTCACCACCTCACAACCGGGTTATCATAAAATCACGATAAGAGTTGCAGACAGCAAAGGAGCACAAGCACTCCCCAAAGTCTATGAATTTATGGTTGTTTCAGATCCGCCGACGACTCCTCTTCCGACGCCGCCTCCGGGAATTTGTACAACTGATAACGAATGCCTTAATAACCAATATTGCAAATTGGGCATCAGCCAGTGCGTAAATTTGGTCTGTCCTGTACCGCTTCAATGTAAAACCTATAGCATTGTTAATCATAAATGTGTACTCGGAAACAGTCCCGATGGTATGGTGTGTACTTCTTCGGGACTACAGGGAACTTGCCAAAGCGGGATTTGTGTAATGTAATAGCCACTCCAAATCCGTAAAATTCCTCGTATCCCTCAAATCTTCCTCCGATTTCCCAAATTGAGAGTTTGCCAAATGGCATCCGCTTTTAACGGCAATAATCCCATCGTTACTGAAATACGATCCCATTGACTAATGAATCCAAAATGCTAAAATATTTATACTGAACGAAGCTAAATGTGATAATTTGAATGAAAAAAACATATAGACAAAAATTTATCTTTACCGGATTTTTTATTCTGCTGGGATTAATTGCTCTGCAAATCCCTTTTACCAGGCTTCTTGGTGCCGGTGTCAGATTTACCCTCTATGATTTTATCGCTCCCACTCTTGGAGTCTTTTTAACAACTCTTCCCGGCATACTGACTGTTCTCATAATTCAGTTATTAAATTTTCTCATCCACTCCGATGCCGTTACCGGTATTGGTTCAGTCATCAGATTATTTCCCGTACTCTTTGCTGTATTTTATTTTAATAAAAAAAGAACCGTCAATTTGATGATTCCTCTGCTTTCTATGTTTATTTTTGTTTTACATCCCATTGGCCGTAGCGCCTGGCAATATTCGCTGCTTTGGTTGATTCCCGTTGTTGCTCATTTCTTCAGAAAAAATCTTTATCTCAGAAGTTTAGGGGCAACTTTTACTGCCCATGCTGTTGGTGGTGCTCTCTGGGTCTGGGCTTTCGGCTTATCCCGTGAAATGTGGCTGGCTCTGATCCCTCAATCACTCATGGAAAGAGCCCTCATGGCCGGCGGCATTACTGCTTCCTACTATGCCCTTGTCAAACTCTTTAATTTCTTGAAAGCTAAAAAGATTCTCCCCCTCCCTGCTTTTTCTTCCTAAGTCTCAATTAAAACGATTCATTGCTGCTTCCATTCCTTTATCCAAAGCCGCAACTATTGCCTTAACGGTATTTTTAATCATTTTTTTGGCATCTCCGGCCTCCCTGTCTCTGAATGGTGAAAGAACAAATTTTTCAATTCCCTGTCGGGATAAATTAATGTCAGTTGTCTTTTTAACATCCAGCTTCCCTCTGCCTATCCCTAATCTGAAACGGATAAAATTGGCAGAAGAAAATTTCTCAATTATAGATTCAACTCCGTTATGTCCTCCGCTGCTTCCTCCTTTTCTTATTCTTATTTTTCCTAACGGCAAGTCAATATCATCATGAATTACCCATAAATCATCTACTTTAACTTTATAGAAGTCGCATATTGCTTTAACTGCTATTCCTGATCTGTTCATATATGTATGCGGTTTTACCAGTATTAAAGACTTGCTTATACGGCAAATTTCTGCTGCAAATTTTTTATCTCCAACCCACCCCTTTTCGGACCGGTCAACCGGCAGCAGTTCTTTGGCAAGTTTCTCGACAACCATATAACCGATATTGTGTCTGTTGTATTGAAATTTAGAATCGGGGTTTCCCAATCCAACGATTATTATCATTTTTAATACCTCCTTAATTTTTCTAAAATTTCTACAACTTCTTTATCATCTATCTGGTGAAATTCGTTATAAAATTGACCGACAGCTCCGAAATCCAAAGCCTTTTCAATTGCTATTAATTTTGAAACTTCTTTTTCCAGTTGTCTGGATACTTCATTTGATATAACCGGTACGGCCAAAATTATCTTCTTTTTTTTATTACTCGTTATTTTCAAATTAACAATAACGCTCAAAGCCGCCTTTGTAGTTGCTCCGGTGGCCACACCGTCATCAGTCAGGATAAAATTGGAGAAATTTAATAAGTGCTCAAGTTTGATTTTATATTTCTTAACCCTCTCCTCTGTTTCTTTTAATTTAGATTTTACCTCTGGATCTAAATATTGGCTGTCGACATTAATTCTTTTTATCATCTCCCAATCTATATAACGGTTTCCCCCCATCGCAACAGCTCCAATCGCCAATTCGGGGTTAAAGGGTGCTCCAAGTTTTTTAACAGAAACTGCTTCCAGAGGTAAATTTAATTCTTCACAAATGCCTTTCCCCACCACCACTCCCCCCCGGGGAATAGCTAAAACTATTGTCTCTTTATTATTCCGGTATTCCTCTAATCTCTCTGCTAATTGTCTTCCGGCCGACTGCCTGTTTTGAAACATGAGCTGCTTTTCCCTTAAAATGCGGAATAGTTTTATTTCATTTTTTCCAATTGTTTTTCAGCCAAGTTTCCGAAATACGGCAGCTTAAATTTTTCTCCGCTGTAGGCCTTCCACATCAGGAAAAGCCATAAAACAAATGATCCTATCATAATAATTGGCGATAGAATTAAGGCAACCAGCCAACCTAAGATAGGCACAATTCCCAGGGCAATATTAAAAAGTATAATCGCCCCGAACACAATCGTTGATTGCATTGCATGAAATCTGACATATCCGTTTTTCTTCTCCATCAAAAGAAGAACAATACCGGTAATCGGCCCAAGTAGATAAGCCGCAGCTCCCATTAATTTTTCATTACTCATTCCCTGTTCAGCCATTCGTTTCACCTCCTCTAGAAACACTATGCGAATTACTATGAGCATTAGTGTTTCTTGAGCCCGCCGCTCAAACGCTCTTTGCGGCGTATACGAATAGTATTGAAAAGCCGCAAAGTAAGTTTAGGCGGGCAAGCCCAGCATACCATCTGCTGAAATTAACCGTCAATAAGAAATTATTTAAATTCCGGAAAAAAGATCCGTTTCCGGAAGTATTACTTTTTTAAGCCTGTGCTTTGCCAAAATATAATTATCTATCTTTGGCCATTTATTAAATCGCTTAAGTAAACTATTAACATCTTTTGTCTGTGTTTCATGTTGCATCATAGATTTCTTTCTAACCTCCCAATATTTCTGGTAATTAATCCTGGTAGTAATTTCCTCCTCCTTTTTTCCTTCTGGAAAATAAATGAAATATTCAGTCAAGCTTCTGTCATACCATTTTTGAGGCAGGCACAAATAATAAAGTTTTAAGACATCTGTAGTTTTAAGAAAAGAATAAGTCGTCACCATGGAAACTGCGATATGATCCAAGTGTCCTGAAATGCCTAATCTGTCTAATGTAAGTATCACCTGTGGTTTGAAGGATTTGATTTTAGTTATTATTTTCTGAGCCAAATCATGGTAGTTAGAATTGCAGAGATATCCGTCTACAAAATTCAAAAACTCAACTTTTTTTATCCCCAATATCTTAGCTGATCTTAATAATTCTTTCTCTCTTATATGATGAATTTTTTCTTGCTTGCCCGCTGAAGCTTTAGCGGAAGCGGACCACTCTCCCTTCTCCCCTCTGGTCGCACATAAAAGATGTATTTCTACTCCTTCCTGGGCGTATTTTGCCAAAGTACCGCCGGGACCGAAAGTCTCATCATCAGGGTGGGCGAAAACTGCCAGAATTTTTTTCATCATCAGGAAGCTAAAACAAGCTCATTTGCTCTTTTTTATCTGTCTTTTTCTCATCTGTCTGTTCATACCAAATCTTTACCTTTCCGAAAACTCCGTCATACCCCGGATCAACATAAATCTGTCCGTTCCTTACTCTCTCTATTGCTTCAGCCACTCTCTCGCCGGAAATCTTTACCAGTTCGGGATGTTTAACAGTCAGTAAAATATTAAATTCAGAGCCGAAATAATCAATTAATTTAAAGTATTCATTTTGAACATTTTTACTTGTTGGTGAGCCTCCAATCGCTTCAGCTAATATTTCAAGGAGAGGAACAAACATCATATAAGGTGGTCTGTCAGGAAATTGGGCAGAATAATGCATTTTAACGGAAATGTTATCGACTGTTTTTTTATGCATCTTAAGATCCTCTTCACCTCTGCCTGCCAATTGATCTACCCGGTGCATTACTCCGATTGTTAATTTTCTTCCGCAGACAGGACAAATCGTCCCTTTGCTTCTGGTTTCTTCCGGATTCTGTTTAATGTCACAGTTTCTGTGACCGGTATAATGATATTTGCCCTCTTCCGGATAAAATTCGATTGTATATGCAATTTTGTTTTTTGCTTCGCCCGCCATAGCTTTAGCGTCGCCGGGTATTTTTTTCCCCGGTCTCATAATTGCTTGTTTTATTGCCTCAAAACTTAATTCATATAGTTCAAATACTGTGGCTTCCCTCCCTAATTTCGGACCGGAATGGGCATCGGAGAAAGATACAATTGAACGGCTGTCTAATTCCTTAATCCTCCAGTTCATGGCGGGATTGCTTGATAATCCCGTCTCAACGGCATATATATAGCGGGAAAATTCACCAAAGCATTCTTCTATTGAATCAAATCCTGATTCCGATCCGTACAGGGAAAACCAGGGAGTCCAAACATGAGCCGGGATTATCAGACACTTGGGATCAACAGATAATACTGTCTCGCAAACCTGTCGGCTGGTTAACCCTATTATTGGTCTGCCATCTGACATTAGGTTAGCTCCCATTGATATCAATTTCTTATTGATCTTCTCACAGGATTCAATTGATGGTGACCAAATAAGTGTGTGTATTCTTCTTAATTTTCCTCCCTGTGAATAAATACAGGAAACTTCCGTCTCCAGAAGAAAAAGCGGGTCTTTTTCTTCAGTTTTAAAATTACCGCTTTTATCCTTTAACTTATAAAGTCCCTTGCCGGTTTCCTCCAAATCATTTTTTATCTCCCGAAGCCACAATGGATGCGTCCAATCACCGGTAGCAATAAGCCCTATGCCTTTAATCTTGGCCCAGTCCCATATTTTTCTTATTATCATCTCCTGGGAAACTGCCCTGGCATATTTTGAATGAAGTTGAAGATCAGAAATTACCTGCATGAGTATCTATTCTATCTTACTCGCTTAATATCTTCACTACTTTTTTCTGCATTTTTTCAATAGTTTTAAGATAAGTATTAAGTTTTGCTAAATTAATTTTCCTCTTTTTTTCCTTATGGACATGTCCGCCCATTTTGTACTCAAAAAGTTCATGGGTTATCGGGCCTTTCAGATAAAAATAAACAAGCGCTTTGGCATATTTCCGCAGGACCGTCAATCTTCCTTCTGATCTGAATCTTCTATAGGAAAAAGTCACTTTCGGTTCTTGCAGTATAACCACGTCTATATTTTTCTTATAAACCCGTATAGCTAAATCCTGATCCTCATTCATCTTCAGATCTTCCCTGTACCCCTTAACTTTTTCAAAAACACTTTTTAAGACAATGGTATTAAATCCTCCGCTGAAAGGTTTATCAATTGCCTTAGATAATTCCTGTCCCAGATTAGAAAGCAATGCCAATGTTTTATCAATTGATTTATTGCTGTCAGCAGCAATCCAGGTTGTGGCGAACTTAAAACCCTGTTTGATTGATGCCAAATGCACCTCCTCCATAAAAGTAGGTTCTACATGAACATCGGCATCAAAAAAAATCAGATATTTTCCGCAAGCTGCAAAACCTCCTAGGTTTCTTTGATGTCCGACATTTCTTTTCTGGGATATAATAAGTTGTTGTTTCGGTAATTCCCGGCTAAACTCTTTGAAAACTTCAACCGTTTTATCATCTGATTTTCCGTCAACCAGAACTACCTCAAAATCCTGGTAAGTTTGTTTTACTAAGTCTTTTAATAATTTAGGCAGGTACTTTTCTTCATTTAAGGTTGGAATTATGACTGAAAAATAGGGGTTGCCCATATAGACGGCTTATTATAACAAAATAATCATCGGTTTATCCTGTCAATCATATCTTTGATTTCACCGGCAGCTTTTTTTACGCCGTTATAATTGGAAAGGATTTTCTGTAATTTCAGTGAATTTTCTTTATAACTTGTCTTCATGAGAATTTTTTTGATACATCTCAAAAACAGTTCTTTTTTAAAACCTTTATAAGGATTAAGAATTAATCCCGTACCCAGTCTTTCTAATTGATTGGCATTATCTTCCTGATCTATATGTAATGGTGTACAAATCTGGGGCACTCCGTAAGATAATGCCTGGTAACAGGAAGCGTTTCCACCGGGAAAGATGATTAATTTAGCCCGTTTTAAGATATAGTCTCCCGGTAAATAATCAGTCAACAACAGATTTTCATATTTGATATCAACCTCTCCCGGTTTTAGGGTATTACCTGTTGTCGCTACGATTGTATAAGGACTCGCCTTTAAAAATTTAAGTATTTTAAGGAAAACTTCCTTATCTCCTGTCCCTGAAGCGGTAACATAAATAATATTTTCTTTTTTATCTAATTCCTTATGCCATTTGGGTAATCTATTTGGTCCGTCCCAAAAAACAGGCCCGATGATTTTTACTTTGGGCGGTAATTTTCTGATCGGTCGAAACTCTGGCACATCTGCAATCAAGGTCAAATCTCCAAGAAAAAGTTGGAAGGGGTCTTTATTCGGTTTATACCCCAATTGAATGAGAGCCGGAATTATTCTCATCATGGCTGCCATAATCATTAGAGGTATGGCTCTTTTTCCTACAATTTTGAGAAATTTCTTTCCGTATTCCCGTCTTAAAACAGACATCATCTTTTTTGGTAAATATCTGCCTAAAGTCGTCTGCAAGGGGAATGCTATTTTTTCATAATCATAGTAGCTGGTGGCATCAACGTTGGTTATTGAAACAACAGGTATCCCGGCAATTTGAGAAGATACTCTTACTGTAGGTTTGGTATCATAAACGATTAAATCAGGTCTTACCTTTCTGTATAATGCTAATTCGTCTTTAACAAACATAAGAAAATTATGCCGGTTATAGACAAAAAAATTATTTTTTTTTATTTTCTTATCATAAATTTCTCTGCTAAATTCATAAATTGGATGTGATGTAAATCCCTCCCTTTTAATCAAAGCTGTAGCATCCGATCCGCTTCCAAATACAATTTCAACATTATTATTTTTAAGCTCTTTGGCTATACTGACTAATCTGCCTACATGGGCCAGACCAATGCCTGCCGGCATAAACAACACTTTCTTCATATTACTGTTGCGCAAAATCATACCACAGACTAAACTTAAAATTAAACTATGCCTAAAATCTCCGTCGTCATACCGGCTTACAACGAAGAAAAATATCTTACTGTCAGTCTTAAGTCGTTCAAAAATCAGACTTTTAAGGATTTTGAGTTAATTGTTGCTGACGGAGGTTCAACTGACGATACGGAAAAAATCTCCTCTATTTATAACGCCAAATTTATCACGGTTAAAAACTCCAACGTCGTCCGCGCCCGTGATGCCGGCTTAAGAGCTGCCCAAGGAGAAATATTGGTCTGTGCCGATGCTGATACATTTTATCCTCCCGATCACTTGGAAGTTATTTGGAACGAATATCTGAAGAACGATCAGGTCGTGGCTGTTACAGGAAAAGCCCGCATGGTCAACGGTCCCAAATGGGGCATTATTGTCTGGGGAATAATTTACCGCATTATTGCCTTGTTTTATCGTTTGTTCGCAACTGTTCTTTATGCCCCTGCTTACAATCTCTCTTATAAAAGATTAGTCTTTCTGGATTTAGGCGGTTACGATGTTAGTCTTGATTTTGGAGGTGATGAACTTGATGTTCTCTCTAGACTTAAAAAAGTAGGTAAAATCGCTTTTACTAATAAACTTTGTCCTCAAACTGACGGCCGCCGTTATAAAGTCGGCTTTTTCACCTTTCTTTTTAAACACGCCCTTTATTACTATACCCTCAATTATTTATTAGCCCGTTTTTTCCGCAAATCCCTAATCCGTGCCAAACCCGTCCGCTAATTTTATCTGTAATCCGGAAATTTCAGAAAATCCCTCTTCCCCAAGACAAAAAACTTAAAGTCAGTTATCCCTGCCCTGATAAAATATTTTATCCCCTCTTTTGACCGCCTCCCCGAGGAATAAACAACATTATCAGGTAAAAATGCAATTTTCCCTGATTTACTCATCCGTCTGACAAAATCCGCATCCTCCATCTGTTCCATTTTCTCATCAAATCCTCCGGCATCAATAGCCCTATCTCTCCTGGTTGCAATATTCTGTCCTCCCGCAAAGAAAATTCCCAACTTGTAATATAAGGCTACCACTGCCGGCTGCAGATAATTCGTTGTTTGAAAATAAGGAAATTTGCCGTCAGTCACCCTGTAAGTACTGTAAGCACATACCACTTTTTCATCTTTAAAAACCTCCAGGTATTTTAGCAGCCAGTCGGCAGATACAATTGTATCAGCATCAGTAAAACAGACTATCTCGCCGGTTGCATGAAGTAATCCGTGCTGTCTGGCAAATCCGATTCCTTTATGAGGTTCATTCAAAACTCTTGCTCCTAAACCCTGGGCAACTTCAGCTGTCCGGTCAGTTGATCCCCCGTTAACAACCACCATCTCCACTTCAAAATCGCCTCTTTTTAATTTTTTAACCGAATCAAGCGTCTTTCCGATATATTTTTCCTCATTATAAGCCGGAATTACAACTGATATCTTCATCTCTTTTTACTTTATGAACTTTATAACTTTATGAACTTTATGAACTATATCTATTTCTTTCCCTGCATTTCGTATAACTTCTTTAATTCTTTAAGAGTCGTTACCTCCATCGGTTTCTTATCATCCCGAAATCTCTCAAGTCTGGGAAATCTTAATGCCAATCCGGCTACTTCCACATCAAATGCTTTTCCTGATATTGACGGTTTCATAACTCTTCCTGCTGTATGAACGGGAGACCTGGTTATCTCATCAGCTCTTATTTCCACAACAATTAAAGGGGTAATCCAAACATCACATTCCATCATTTTATCAACGTCATAATTCTCCGGTTTATTTTTTACTTTTAACTTATCGCTTCTTAACTTTATCTTCTTCCATTCCTCATCGGTTAATCCTGTTCCGATTTTAGCAACCGTTTGGAATTTTTCATCTTTATCATCATAAACACCGATCAAAAAATCACCGATACCAAATCCTGTTCTTTTCCCTTGCCCGTAATCATAACCCAAAACCACACAGTCTATTGTATCGGCCAATTTTCCGGCATAGCTTCTTTTGTATTTTATCCAATTAAAGTCTCTTGATCCTGCCCGATAAATTCCATCAAGTTTTTTGGCCATCACCCCTTCCAATCCGCGGCTAACAGCATCCTGGAAAATCTCCTCCAGCCGTTTTGCATCACCAACTACTTCCTCCTGAGAAACCAGAATTGTATCTCCTTTGGCAACGATTTTCTCCAACTCGCTTCTTCTCTCTTCAAAGGGTTTACCTAAATAGCTTATTCCATCTCTATATAAAAGTTCGAAAGCAAAAAGTTTTAAAGGTATCTCGCGAGCGTAAGCTTCAATATTATATTTCCGTTTTCTCTGCACAGTTTCCTGAAACGGCAAATATTCTCCCGTATTCGGGTTAAAAGCCACCGCCTCACCTTCAATAATCGCTTCATTCGCTTTTACCTGCTTGATTATGCCTTTAACTATATCCGGATACATGAGCGTAACATTTTCCAGGTTTCTCGAAAAAAGTTCTACTTTATTCCCCCTTTTGTGTCCTTGTACCCTGAACCCGTCATATTTCGGTTCGATAGCGCATTTACCTATTTTCTCGATAATATCCGCTCCATTAGTCATTCTTTCCGCCCTTGCCATCAGAATCGGTGTGCCAACTTGGGGTTTCACTTGGGCTAACCCTTTTATTCCTTTTTCTTTTAAGGTTGAACTTATAAAACTTATGTCTGGTCTGACGTTGTAGGCTTTTTCAATTGTTGGTCTTAATTCCTTAGTCCCTTTAATCATCCAGGATAAAGAATCCAAAACTGTCATATCTGAAAATCCCAAACGAAGTCTCCCGATAGGAATTCGCACTACATAACGACAGGATAAAGGATCCAAATCCTTTATTAGTTCCCCCATCAGTTTTATTTTTTCTTCCTGCGATCCTTCCCCTCCCGAGGTTGCCAGCCTAAAGAGCACCTCATAAACCTCGGTAATAGTATTTCTTTCTTTATACTTGATGCCTGATGGTTGATTCTTAATACTCTCTACTGTTATTCCTAAATCCCCGGTTTTTCTAAATAGTGCAGCCACATCTGTTATTTCGACATTAAGTCCCTGGCCAATTGCCCTTATCATCATTTTATCCGCTACTCCAAACTCAATTGCTTCATATAACGGTGCCACTCTTCCCTGAAGTAATTGGCATATCATACCTATCTCTTCCCCGTTAGTTTCTTTATAAAGCTCAGCCAGAATCTCCGTAATCTTATTCCGGAGCGTTGTTTCCTCCAACCTCTGTAAATATTCTGCCAGTCTCTTAAAAGTCATATTATTTCAACAGATATTTCGCCGCTTTTGTTCTTCCTTCTTTATTGATAATTCCTTTTTTTATCAAATCATGCAGATCCCGCAGTATCGTATCTTCGGAAATTTTCGGGAAAAGATCCCTAAATCCCTGATTGGTCAGATACCCTACTCTCTGAATATATTCCATAATTGATATCTGCCTTTCAGATAAAAACACCTGCTGTCCCCCCAGCTTTTCTTTCAGATGAATATCTGTTGATAGTCTGTGTACTTTCTCTTTTATCCGGGTTAGTTCAATTGCCAAACCTTCTGTAAAATATTCCAGCCATTTAGTCAGTTCCCCTTCAGCCGCGCTTCTAAGTGAATCATAATAGTGGGCCGCATCCTTATCAAAATATTCCTCCAGGGAAAAAAACTTCTTAATATCATAATTTTCCAGAAAAAGTACCAGTGTTGCTACCGCCCGGGCCATTCTGCCGTTTCCGTCAACAAAAGGATGAATTCTTACCAGTTCATAATGGGTAATGCCGGCTTTAATAACCGGATGTATTTCTTCCTTATCCGTCACCTTCATCCATTCAACGAAATCGCTTATAAGATATGGCACTTCAATTGCCGGCGGCGGCCGGAAAGTTATCTCTCCGGATAACGAATTTTTAACCACAACCTGGGTTTTGCGGTAAACTCCGCATGCCTCCGTTGGCATCAGTTTTTCAACAGTTAAAGAATGGATTTTTTTAATTATCTCCTCGCTGATTTTTCCCTCTGATATTTCTCCTTTTCCCACATATTCCAGATAATTTAAAACATTGCGGTAATTGATTACTTCCTGAATATCGCGGTCTCTTGCAACCACCGGATCGCCTTTTAAGACCTGAGCAGCTTCTGTTATATTAAGTTCATTTCCTTCTATGTGAGTTCCGTGATGGACTGTTCTGATAATTGCTTCCTCCCGGAATTTCTTCTCATATGCCGGCACCAGAGGCGCATTCATGACGACTTCCCGGGATGCTTCAACCAAACCGATATTTTTTAAAACTTTATTAGTGATCAAAAATTTCGGAGAATACATTGATTAATTTATTATCGCATAATTCCCGCGTCTAGCCAATACAACAATCCCTATGGTAATATGTCGTCATTATGACTTTCGTCGCCTTCGCCTGGATCGCTTCTTTTGCCTTCGGAATGGTTAGCATCATCGGAAAATTAACCAACAAATACGCTATTCCAAATTTTTGGTTATTCAATTTTCTCTGGATGTTATTTTCACTTCTGATTACAATTCCTATCGCCTTAATAAACCATGTCGGTTTACCGGTACACTGGACCAGTCTGTTTCTTGTTGCAGTATTTAATGCCGCTTTCGGTATACTTTATATTCTCAGTCTTTCTCTTTTAGATATATCCGTACTTATACCGTTACTTAACCTAAGAACAGCGTTTGTTGCTATATTAGGTGCAATAGTATTAGGAGAAATCCTACAACCATATCAGTATTTATTAATTATCATTATCTTTCTGTGTGGATTATTTGTCAGTGTTGATGAAAAATTATCTCTTCGTTCTTTTTTTCGTTGGCCGATCGCTATCGGTATCCTCTGCACTTTATCTTACACGCTCTATGGTATGTCTATTAAATGGTCAATTAGTCAAAACGGCTATTGGGAAGTCACTCTCTGGATGGCTATTCTTTCACAAATTTTACTGTTATTAACCTATCCTCTTTTTAAAAAAGATATTAAAAAATTAAACTTAAAACAATTGCTTTCGGTTTTTGCAATGTCGATAATGCTGGCATTAGGAGTTTTTATGGAAAACCGCGCTTACCAGGAAAATGTCACCATTACAAGTATAATCACAGC
>Ga0154753_111_pt3 | contig 43379 bp, 49 predicted proteins | sample Rifle2008BG16ft_FD_105761 | JGI IMG/M metagenome (GOLD analysis project Ga0154753, IMG submission 105761) | Candidatus Gottesmanbacteria bacterium RBG_16_37_8 | reverse complement strand
CACCCAGCAAAATCTATTTCATGTTATTCAGGGCTTGCCCAGCGATCACGAAAAACCCGCCATAAAGCGGGTTTTGAGTGATTTTGCTGGGTGGAGATGTCCGGAGGTGATCCGGAGTCCGAAGACGCACTATAAAAACTTCTACAAGCGTAGTCCGTTGTTATAATGTCCTTTTCTTATTGTCCCAACGGACAATCAATAAAAAAAGTAAGACAAAGTCTTTACCCCGATGTCTGTCAATTACCGGGGTGCATTCTGACTGTGTTTACACCTGCATCATCCCATCAGAAAAAGACAAATACAGATGAGCTTAGACCTGCAAATAATTTGCAGCGTAAGCTAAAGAAGCATTTCGTGCTTCAAGCTTTCCGAGGACTCGGTCAGCTAAAGCTAAAATATCTTCTTTTTCACCATCATTACTGACAGTTTTGTTTTGATTGATTTTGCGAGTACAATCACCTCGGCTTGCAGTTTTTAAAGTACTATCCCGTCGATCGTCTCATCCCCGTTAATTAGTCTTTAGTCGGCAAATGACTTTTCAATTCTCTTTCGGTTTCCCTATCAATAGCTCGTCTTCTTAATTTTTCCCGCTTCTGATACTCTTTTTTACCGCGGGCTAAAGCAATTGTCAGCTTGAAAAGACCTTCCGAATTATAACATTCGAGGGGGACTAAGGTCAATTCAGCTGAGGAAAGTTTGGTCTTTAAAGATATAATCTCCCGTTTGTGCATGAGAAGTTTACGGGTACGCTTCGGATCATATCCGCCAGCCGGCGGACGGGCATAAGGATATGGGAAAATCTGGGCATTAAGCAGATAGATTTCACTGCCAATAATTTTGACAAAGGATCCTTCTAGAGAAATTTTACCGCCTCTAACTGATTTGACTTCGGGTCCGATTAAAACAATTCCGGTTTGAAAAGTTTCCAAGACCTGATAATCATGTAAAGCGCGGCGGTTGACTACTTTCATAAAACAAATTATTTAATATCGATGGAGTAGATTTTATTACCGATCAGGACAAAAATAAAACCTGCGGATTCTGAGGCGACGATTGATTGAGCCTGACCTAAATCCTCCCATTGATATTGGGAATGATATAAACCTTCTTTATCAAAAACAACAATTCTTTTTAAGGTTTTATCCAAAATATAGATATTTTTATCATTTTCACTGGTTGAGAATGAGTCAATTTTACTAACGGTGTCTGCCAAACCTTTTAAAGAAAACTGGTCTTTTGCTCCTTGTGTAAATTTTATGATTTCATTGCCGCCGGTTACATAGATAGAACCGTCTATATTCATTTGAGTCATGGCGGCCAAACTGACTCCAATTCCGGCATTGAGATAACTGCGTCTATCTGAAAAACCGGTTTCTGTTGAGAGATATTTCCAGATAGTATTATTTTTCCTGTCCAGAAGATAAAGATTAGCGGCAAAAGCCTGAAATGAAGCTATGTCCCCCCAGCTGCTATCATGCTCTATAACCTTTTCGGCAGTCTTTTTTTCAATATCTATTGTAAAGATACCGTCATCACTGAGAACATAAGCATTATTTCCGTGAATGGCTACTGTTTGGGCATTTTTAACAACATCACTGCCGGCTAAAACTGCCGACTGCTTGGTTGATGTGTCCAAAAAATAAAGGGTTTTATTTTGGCGGTCCAAAATGACGTTCTTATCCTGATAAGTTGAAATCAGATCAGCCCGGCCTTCCGGCTTGATTAAGGAAATATCAAAGAAGACGGGAACCGCTGTTAACTTATAGATTTTATAGGCACCGATTTCTGATGATGATATTTTTTCAAACCATTCAGCTAAGAGTTTGTATTCCCTGGAATTCTTTTTTGTTTTTGACAAAAGTTGACTGACGGTTAATTTGGCGCTTCCCAGAAGCTCTCTTGACCTTACCGGATTTAACTCTAAAAGAGCTCCAGCTTCTTCGAATTGCTGATTAACCTGACTTAGCGACTCGTTTAATTGTTTTAATTTTTGAGAATTATTGGAACGGATATAACCTGAAAAGGTATTAAGTATAAAAAAAACAAAAAGAATAAAGAGCGCTATCAGGAAAAATTTTTGGCGTCCGGTTTTACGGGTATAGAAAGTTTTAATTTGATTATATTTTTCAAGTAAAAACGAGATGATATACTTTTGGGCGGAAAGTCCGGTTAATTTATTGATACTATTTATTTCCGGTAAAGTTTTTTTGGCGGTAATAACCAGTTCAAGCACAGCCAAGCCTTTGGCCTTTTCACTACTTGACAGAATGCCGCCTAATTCTTCTTCAAAATCTTCAAGGAGCTGGGCATGATAAATTTTGTCCAAAGTTTTTGTACCCAAAATTTCAGCCAGATGGTCGGAATGGAAAATTATCCGGTCATTTATTTCTACTTGACCTTGAGAAATGAAGCCGCCTGAAACTATGGCACCTACTTCTTCATCTCTTATGAGAACCGCCTGACCTTTACCCTGACAACCAAGATAAATCCGTGAATCAGAGATAATGCCTATTAAGGCTGTTTTTATGAAGGAGAAACCGGATATATCTTTAAGAAGAGTTTTAACAGCATCTTTATCTTTTGAAGGAAGCTCTTTGAATAAGGCAAGCAGAGAATCAAAAACATTCTTTCCAAGATGAGAAGCCGGAATTGAACCATCGCAACCAATTTCCAATAGAACTATCAGTTCATTTTCAACAAAACAGCCGCCCCAATAAATTTCCGTTGAAGGAGAAGTTATTTTGGCTGAACGGTATTGATAATTCATAGATTCAAAAAGAACAAATAGATTATGGTAAAAAGCAAAACACCAAGTGAAGCCATTAAATGAAGAACAGAGATTAACTGGATAGTCGGAGAGAATTTGGCTTCCACAATTTTTGATAAAATTCTGGTTTGTCTGACAATAACTACCGAGAAAAGAAGATGCATCAAAAGAAGAATTACCGTAAAAATTCTAATCAAGATAAAGGGTAATTTGCTTATTAAATCCAGAATAAATTCATCTGTAGGCATAAAACTACTGTTCTTCTTCCCTTTCCAGAAGCTGATTGATAATCCTGACAACCTGCTGGGGTTTGGGAACAGCATGAAAAAGAAAAACCGCTTCTGCTCCGGCGGTTTGGACAATGACATTACCGTAGTCAAAAAAAGCTTCCATAAAGCCGCCGGTTCTCTGGGTAACATCTTCGACTTTTGTCAATCTGGTTTCAGCGACTTTTTTATTTAAGAGATTAATAAAATCGATATCAAGAATTCTTTCGGTAGTGACTATCGAGATAGTAAAATACCACATTAAAAAATTAACCAGAATATAACTTGCCGTAAAAAGATACCAGACAGGAGTTACTAATCTGAAAAAAGCAAGCGGCAGCTGGGGAATGAGATTATTAATGACAATAAAAGGGAAAAAAGTAATTGGAATTAACAGAAGAATAAAACTTATAAACAACCAGGAAAGATTGGTAATAAAATGTTTTCTTAATAAAAGAACTATGGTTTCGTCCGGCTCCTGATTCTCAAAGCTTATACCGTCTGGCATAAACATGAAGGCAGATAAAGGATGAGGCTTATTTAAATTGCCAGTTTTTATAGGAGCGTGACTGGAGTCTGGTGAAACAAATATTTCCGGCATTTTATTTTCTTTCAATATTATATAACGGGCCGACGATTTGAATATTGGCCGGTGCCCGCAAATTAAAAAAGTTTCTGAATTCCGTTCCATCGAAGGAACTTGTTCCTGCATCACCCTGGATAGATATGGAGTTGACTTTGCCTCCTCCCTTATCCCAATCGACACTTGCCTGCGAGATGGAATTATAGGGGGTAATCCCGCGGTTTTTCAATTCACTTTTAACGCGACCGGCATCCCAAGTATCAACACCGTCAGGATTTGGTTTATCGATTTGAGATAAGTGAGATTGGGTTGTCCCATCGTTTTTGGCAAGAAGAAGCACGTTGACTATATCGGCTACTTCATCAGACTTGAGCCAGGCTGATTTGGCATACTCACTCCTAAAACCCTGGGCGGCATAGAAACAGGGAGATTCTCGGTCATATGCTTTTTCTGACAGATCGGAAAAACTGCCAACATCACCACTTGTGTCTCTCATTCTTCTGGTATATCCCCGGTCCGAACCCCAGACATCACCTGAGGTAAAAGAGAAACCGCCGAAAGTTGAAGCGTACCAGGCTTTAACAATTTCCCCCTGATAGACCATGATTTCACCTTTGGTATCATTGACGGCTTTTTCCCAATTGCCGCCTTTGTTGCCTCCCTTATAAACCTGACAGGCTTGGGTGGTGCAGATTTCACTCTGTCCGTTATTGGTATAGGCTAAAGCATAAGAACGGGCGGCAACAGCTTGAGCTTTTAAAGCTTCAAGCGGCCAACTGTCCGGCATTTCATAGATTCCCAGCAGGTATTCATCCAGATTTTTTTCACCGTAGCCCTGGACTTTAATTTTCATATTGGAGTCTCTGGTCTCAAAACTAATCCCCTGATAATAGGCATTGAGGATGTCCTTATGATTTTGTCCGGATTTAGCTCGTCCTAAAGCACCATACTGATTCATACCCACCCGGTGGGGTATGCCATATGTAAATGCCGCAAAGGAAGGAGAAAAACCGGGGTCAAGCTTTCTGTCATCAGTACAAAAGAGAGGTCCTGCACCTAAGGATGTCGGCAGATGCAGGCTTTCCAGCTTTTGGACTAGTAACTGTTGCTGGCGAGCAGACAGCTGAGCTATCTGACTAGACAGTGTACCCTGATATTTTTTGGCTCCGGTTATTTCTTTTTGTAAAAACTGGGCCTGGTTATCAGTTTCTTTTTTGACGCTTGCCAATCTGACTTTTTCACTTTCGAGAGTTTTTTTCTTATTTTCCAGGTCTTTGATATAGAGAACTACTTTGACTATGGTATCGCGGTCATTTTCGATAGCCTTTTTCTGGTAGCCAAACTGCCTTAGTGTCAGATTGAGATTTTTTCCTAGAAGAAGAAGTACTTTGGTACTGTTGAATTGAGAGGAAGAAATATAAATCTGGCGGACCTTCTGGCCTAATAATTCCTGGGCTAAAATCAGCAGTTTTTCGCCTTCCAAGACTTCCTTTTCTTTCAAAACTACATCAGCTTCAATAATAGTTATTTTACTCTGGATTTCAGAGAGGTTTTTTTGCAAAGTAGTCAGGTTTTTTTCCAGGGGGGAGGTGGCGGCAATAGACATTTGCAAAGCACGCTTTAAATCAGATAATTTTTTTTCAATTTCTTCAAGCTCGTCAGCCATAACCAGACGAGCATTAAGAAACAAGAAACAAGAAACAAGAAACAAGAATATGGAAACTATTTTCAGTTTGGGCACAGGTTTAATTATACAATGTTGAGGGAACAGATCCCGATCTGTTACACTAATTTTAATGCCCAGGCTTTTATTGCCTCTTTTATTCTTAACATTTGTATTATTCCGGTTTTTTCATCCTCCTGTTTTTGCCGCAGTGACGCCAACCGGAATACCGACCTGTGATTTATGCGGCTGGTGCAATCGGACAATCAATCCCAAGCCCCCTGACTGGACCTCCTGCCGGCAATGCCTTTATGATTCAAGCGGTAATGAACTTAAAGGCAATTACTATACGGTATTAGGCTGTTTTTCTACCAAGCCTGAAAAATTCGTCCAGTCGATACTAACCATTGTTTTCGGAGCAGCCGGAGGAATTGCTTTTATGGCGGTACTTTGGGGAAGCGCGACGGTTCTGACATCATCAGGCAATCCGGAAAAGATCCAGGCAGGAAAAGATATGATCACCTCATCAATTTTGGGGATCCTGATTATTGTTTTCTCGGTATTTTTACTGCGGGTTATCGGCTTTGATATTCTAAAGATTCCCGGATTCGGATAAAAAATGAAAATATTGAAAATTATTATCGTTCTGATATTTCTTCCGCTATTTCTGCTTTTTCGTCCTTACGAAAAAGTTAAAGCTCAAGAAGCTCCTTTTATTGATGCAGACTGCGGTTTTAAAGTCCAATGTATCGATCCGGTGAACTGTATGCTGGATCAGAGTACAAACAAAATTGCTCAGGGAACAAACAGTGTCAAATTTATATTTGATTTGAGTAAAATTCCCACATCATTCTGGAATAAATATACCTTCTATGATCTGGATAAGGGAATTCCTGATATCCTGGAAAAAAACCTGCAAACTTTTCCCTGGGCACCTAAAGCTGGATATACTATTTGCAGAAATCGCCCTCAAGCTCCAAAAAATACGACTGACCAAATTATTGACGAAAGACCGATGTTTAATGATTGCGGTTTTGTACCAGCTGGATGGCGTTCGGCTGAAGGAGATTTTAAATTGTATTTACAGACATGGGATTCTAATAATGACAAGTTTAACCTGTGTGAAGGAAATTACAGCATGGTAAGTAATATTCATGTTGATATCCAAGCCCAATCTTTAAATTTTAAACATGATCTTGATTCGGAATGGAAAATAACTGTCACATTTGCCGATAAGGCAAATATACCCGTATATGTAACGAAACTTGACCATGAAAATCTCGGTGGATTTCCTCGTCCTCCTGTTATAAAAGATCCCGGTACTATGACTAGTCCAGATAAATCGGATATTTGGTTTGTTTTAAAACCATTACCTTTGGGTACACATCTTATTGAACTTCAATATGGTTTCGGGAATACAATATTTGCCTCCAAAACATTTGAAGTAGTGGAAAAAGGTACATATATATGTAATTCTCCAAATTCATGCAAACGCTATGATTCCTGTACGGATCCGGTTCCGCCGGGTGATGAATTCTGTTTAGGAACGCTCGTCTGCTGTCAACCGCCACTTCCTGCTGAATGCAAGACAAGTCCATGTACGGATGTTAACGGTTGTGACTTTCCAATATGCAAACAGAAATGCCCATTCTGTCAACCGGAGGAACCGTCAATTCCGCCTTATCAGTCACTGGCACCATTATGTGATCAATTAACAACTGAGGATAATTTGAGAGGAAAATGTTGGGACTGCATGGGTAAAGGAGAAAAAGCAAAAATATGGACAGCTATCGGGTGTCTGTCAACGGATCTGGGAAGCATTATTAAAGACCAATTATTCGGGATAGGGTTGGGATTTGCCGGGGCGATTGCCTTTCTGTACTTCCTATACGGGGCGTTTATTTTCTTAACATCAAGAGGTAATCCGGAAAGGGTAGCTATGGGCAAGGAAATTATCGTTTCGTCCTTGTTAGGACTGATGCTGATTATTTTTTCAATTTTTCTTTTGAGAATAATTGCCGTTGATATTTTGGATTTACCAGAATTTGATTAATAATAAAGGTAAATATGGATTATTTATTAGTACAGGGACTTATAATTCCCGGAGTTACAGGGAAAATAAGCGGACCATTACCACCCGGAAAATTCACTAATCTGGCGTCTTTGGTTAATAATGCTGTTCCCCTGATATTGGCTTTGGCCGGCATTGCTCTTCTTCTTTATCTTATCTGGGGAGGATTTGATTTTCTGACTTCGATGGGAGACCCGAAAAAGACGGAGATGGGGAAAACAAAAATTACTCAGGCAATAATCGGTTTTTTTATAATTTTTACCTCGTATTGGATTGTGCAATTGGTAGCCTACCTTTTCGGATTAAAAGGAGCGGGGTTATAATTATTCCCATTCCATGGTTGACGGAGGTTTGGTGGTTATATCATAAACCACTCTGACAACCTCAAAGACTTCATTGACTACTCTTTCTGAAATTCTGGCCAGCAAATCATAGGGAAGACGAACCCAATCGGCGGTCATGGTATCTTTGGACTCAATACATCTTATGGCAATCGTTTCACCGTATTTCCTTTCATCACCGGCCACACCTGTAGTTTTAATTCCCGTTAAAACTGCAAAAGCCATCCAGATGTCATCATAAATTCCTGCCTTTTTTATCTCTTCAATAACAATTGAGTCTGCCTTTCTTAAAATCTCCAGTTTTTCTTTGTTGACTTCGCCGATTATTCTGACAGCCAAGCCTGGACCCGGAAAAACGTGACGATGGATTATATTTTGGGGAATTTTCAATGTTTTGGCTATTTGTCTCACTTCATCCTTATATAACATTCTTAAAGGTTCAACTATGGTAAATCCGTGTTTATCCGGCAAACCGCCGACATTATGATGAGTTTTTATTTTTTCAGCATGAAGAGTACCTTTGCTTTCTATAACATCCGGATAAATTGTTCCCTGGATAAGAAATTCGGCAGCTAATTTTTTGGCTTCTGACTCAAAAACTCTGATAAAGGTTTCGCCGATGATTTTTCTTTTTTCCTCGGGATCGGTGATGCCTTTAAGCTTTGAAAGGAAGATTTCTTCAGCATTGATAACCCGGAAATCAAATTTAAAATTTTTCTTAAAATTCTCTATTACCTCTTCTGTTTCACCAAGACGCATCAGACCGGTATCGACATAAAAACAGGTCAGACTACTGCCGATTGCCTGATAAGTTAAAACTGCAGCAACTGTTGAATCAATTCCTCCTGAAAGAGCGCAAACTGCACGGCTATCTTTGATGGTTTCTTTGATATTTTTTACCAGTTGAGTTATATCGATATTTTTTTTTGTTGAAGTTTCTCCGCAGATTCGAAAAATAAAATTCTTTAGAATAATTGAGCCATTTTCCGTATGTTGAACTTCCGGGTGAAACTGGACACCGTAAAATTTTTTCTTTTCATCAGCTATAGCGGTCACGGGAACCTCGGGAGTTGAACCGATGATAGCTGCACCTTGGGGAGGCAGGGTGACAGTATCGAAATGACTCATCCAGACTTTCATTTTGGATGGCAGTCCTTTAAAAAGTGAATTATTTGATTTCAGAGTGCAAATTGTCGGGCCGTATTCTTTTTTCCTCCCTGGAGTAACTTTTCCTCCCAACATTTGCCCCATGATCTGTAGACCGTAACAGATTCCCAAGACGGGAACTGCCAGTTCAAATATTTTTTCATCAACCAGAAGCGCATTTGGGGCATAAACCGAGGCGGGGCCTCCGGATAAAATTATCCCTTTGGGTTTTTTTTCTTTGAGGACGGATAAGACTTTATGCGGCAGGACAATCTCGGTGGCAACACCCAGATCTTTTATTCGCCGGCTAATCAGATGACAGGTTTGAGAGCCGAAATCGATTATTAATATCATGATTCTTTTACAATAATGTTGTGGGGGTGGCTTTCGATTAAAGACGCTTGTGTAAGCCTAATAAGACGTGTATTCTCCTGAAGTTCCCGTATATTTTTAACACCGGCGTAGTACATGCCGGTTTTTAAACCGCCGACTAACTGATTAACTATATCTTTGATGGTACCTTTAAAAGCAACCAGACCTTCAACACCTTCTGGGATCAGCTTTTTTTCCTGACCTCTCCTATACTCCTGACCGTATCTTTGAGCACTGCCTTGTCTCATAGCAGCTATCGAACCCATACCGCGGTAACTTTTATACTTTTTACCTTTAAGAGTAACTATTTTCCCGGGAGATTCCTTACTTCCCGCCAGAAGTGATCCGGTCATAACAGATGAGGCTCCGCAGGATAATGCTTTAACGATATCGCCGGAGAAACGCAAACCGCCGTCTGAAATAACCGGGATATTAAATTTCCTGGCAATTTTGACTGTTTCCAAAACAGCAGTTATCTGGGGAACACCCATTCCGGCAACTAATCTGGTAGTGCAAATTGAACCGGGGCCCATGCCAACCCGCAGAGCTTTTGCTCCAGCCTCAATTAAAGCTTTGGCACCTCCCGCTGTGGCTACACTTCCCGATATCAATTCAATATGAGGAAATTTGCCGGAGATATAACGGGTGGCCTCAATCACCCATTTGGAAAAACCGTGGGCGCTGTCAATAACCAAGACGTTACAACCTGCCTTATCTAACGCAATAACCCTTTCCTGTAAATCCCTGCCAATACCAACAGATGCTCCCACCAAATCAATTTCTTTTTTAACTTTGGCAACTACATTGACCTGTTTGACGATGGTCAAATTACGGTGGATAATCCCAAGACCGCCCAATTTGCCAAGTGATATAGCCAGTTCGTCTTCGGTGACGGTATCCATTGGAGCTGACAGAAGAGGAATTTGAAGTTTTATTTTTTTTGTCAGGCAGGTGGAAACATCAATTGTCTCCCTCTTAATCTCGGTATAATTTGGCAAAAGAAGAACATCATCGAAGGTGAGTCCTTGTTGAGATGAAATTTTTTGCTGGTATAAGTCAGATTGATCCATCTTTAATAAAACTGGACTTGAAGGCAATTTCTGTTGCCTTGTCTAAATCTTCCTTTGTTAAAACTTTATTATCCAGTAACAATTGATACTCCCGCCTTAAATTGGTAATTAGCATTTCCGGACCGTCGGTATTAATAGTAAAAGGAACCTGATATTTTTTAAATTTTTCAAAAATACTCCTGAATTTATCCCAACTGTCTACAACTCCGGTATGGAGATTGCTGGTAGGACAGATTTCCAGAACGATTTTTCTGTCACTTAAAAGCTTTAGCAGTTTATCATCCGTTACCGATTTTACTCCGTGACCGATACGATCCGGAGATAAAAGTTCGACAACTCTGGTAACTTCCAAACTATCGGTTGCTTCACCTGTATGGATGGTTATGCCAAGACCAGACTTACGGCAGTCATTAACCATATCAACCAGAGAGGCAACTTCGAAGGATTTATCAATTCTGCCGGCCAGATCAATACCGACGACTCCCCTTTTACTGTATTTGATGGCTTTTTGAGCCAGGATAGCATTTAATTCAGTAGAAAAACTTCTGTCAAAACAGATGATTAAGCCCACTCTGACCGGATAAGCCAGCATGGCTCTTTCCATACCGTGGATGGCAGACATTAAAATATGATCCAGATCCCTTTCACCACCGCGGTTTCTTTTCATGGGATTAAACCTTATTTCCAAAGTAGTTATGTTGTTTCTCCTATAAGCCCCTGAGGCAATAGAATAGACACTTTTATCAATTGCTTCAGGAGATGACTGGATTAACTCAGTCCAGGTAAAAAGATCAAGATATTTCTGATAGGTAGTTTTATCGGGAACGGTAATAAGCTTGAGGAATTCCCAATAATTTTTGGTCGGCAGTTTTATACCCTGATCATGGGCAATTTCCCACATGATGGCCGGATCAACAGAAGAGCCGATATGAACATGAAGTTCAGTAAGAGTACCGAAATCCGTATCTGTTGTTTTCATATATCTCCTTTTAATATTTAAATCGTTTTTAAGTATTTTAGCAATTGAGAGGGTGACAATACTTTTTCAATAAAATTAGTGACGGTTATATCAGCAATTTTGGCATAGGAAAATAATTTCTTTTTTAAGGCAAGAGCAAATCCTATTTCAACGGTAACCGCCGGACCCAAATAAGAGTTTTTGTTAAAAATGTAAACAATGTCACTTCTCCTGATATTTTCCAGGTGTGAGAAGGCACCTTGGCCTTCCCATTTGGTTAAGGTACTCATATCGTATTTATCCTTTAACATTTGCGGATTAGCTCCATGCCTGATGTGAGAAGGTTGAGGAACGATAACTTTAAATCCGGCGCTTCTTAATTTGGCCGCAACATTCTCCATTTGATGATAAAATTTAAAACTGCCGCAGAAACAAATAGTGGATGATGATGATTTTTGAGGAACCATGTTATATGGTAGCATAATTATAGATTACTAGTCAATTTTAGTGATACAATAAAATCATGTTTATCTGGATACTGATTATTTTTGCCGTAATTTTGTTCGTGAAAACTCTAGTTATCATAGACCAATATGAAAGAGGGATTGTCTTAACACTTGGTTCTTATTCTTATACCCTATCTCCCGGATTGAAAGTACTGATTCCTTTTGTTCAAAGACTGATTAAAGTCGATATTCGTATTACCACATCGGACATTCCCCAACAGGAAGTGATTACACGCGATAATGTGCCTGTTGGCATTAATGCCGTTGTCTATTTTCAGGTGTCAAAACCTGAAGATGCCGTCTTGAAAATACAGGATTATACTTATGCGGTGACCCAATATGCCCAGACAGCATTGAGGGATGTTATCGGCGGAGTGGAACTTGATTCACTTTTAATTGACAGGCAGAAAATTGCCGAGGAGATTAAAAAAATTGTTGATATTGAAACAACGGAATGGGGTGTTGATGTGACGGCAATCAAAATTCAGGATATAGAACTGCCGGCTGATATGAAAAGGGCAATGGCCAAACAAGCTGAAGCAGAAAGGGAAAGAAGGGCTACCATCATAAGATCGCAGGGAGAACTGTCAGCTTCAGAAAACCTTAAAAAAGCAATGCAGCAGATGGCTTCATCCGGAGCAATTTCTTTAAGGACGCTGCAGACGATTGAAGCAACAACTGCCAATCCGGCCAATACGGTTGTTTTTGCAATACCAATTGAAATAATCGAGGGACTGAAGAAATTAGGAGGAAAATAAGAAGAGTAATTACTTGTTTCTGGATTAACTCTTAGACAATAGTAAATCCTGCTTTGGAAAAATGACGGTCAAAAGTGGCGACACGTTTTAATTCTAGTCTTTCCATTACGGCAAAAGAAACACAATCAGTAAAAGAAAGGTTGCTCCAGTCTTTTAGAAACCAATCCCAGGCTTTCTCTTCATCAATCAGAAGCGTTCTGATTATTTTCATTCTTTTTAATCCGGCTGCCAGTCTGTTTCTGAACTCAATTACGGCATTAAGTCCGCATTTAACTTTTACTAGTGTAAAGGTTTCATCTAAAACAAAATTTGTAGTAATTAACTTTACATCTTTTTGAGCAATGCTTTTCCATTTCTTGACAGCCTGTTTATGAAATTCATCTTTTTTATCAATAAGGGCTTTAAAATAAGCTGTGTCTAAAAAAATAGCTTCATTAATATTAAATTCCATAAATAATTTCATCCTCTTTAGAAAGTCCCATTGGTTTATACTCGATATCGTCCATTAATTTATATAATTCCCAAAATTTCTTTTCACTCGTTCTTTTTTTCTCCGGTTTAATTCCTAACTGTTTTTTTCCGGAAACTTCCCAGATAATTGTATTTAAATATTCATTTAGACTGATTCCTAATTCACCAGCAGCGGATTTTACCTGTAACCACATATTTTCCGGCATTCGTAAATTAGTAGTTATTACTCGTTTCATATCATACTAAATATACTATAGTATTAATAGTTTGTCAATAATCGAAGCAAAAACTGCCAATCCGGCTAATAGGAGAGTAATTACTTAATTGCCCGTAAAAATTCTTCTGCCAGTTTGGCTGTATTTTCGGTTGATTTATAAAACTCCTTCCAAACAACAACTATATTGGCGTCATTGAATATTGCCCTTTGAACTTCCCTGATAGTATCACCACCGGCCATGGCAATTAAAGTATTGTAGCTGGCCCTTATTTTATTGATTTGAATATAAGGTATCGGTTTATCTTTATTAAACATTTCTTCATCAACTCCGCGATGAAGAATAACTACATCCGGCAATTTTCTTAAATTTCTTAAGGTTTTTACCGGTTGATCTATATTCATCATATCTACCATACTGTCCAAATTATTCTCATGGCAGGTTTTAATGAAGATATTAATAGTCTCAATTGGAGCTGATCCTAAGGCCACAACTGCCGATGCACCGGCGTCTTTGGCCAGCAAAACTTCTGTTTGTCCCCTATCCATGGTTTTGACATCGGCAACAATATAGGGTTCTAAATTATGAGAGCTTAATTGATATGACCAAAAGCTATTTAATTGGCGGATTGCCTCAAGTCCGTACCTTTTGATCAGAGGAGTTCCGGCTTCTATGATGATTCGGGGACTTTGAGGAAGTAAACTAATTATTTCCCTGGCTTCATCAAGAGTATTATTGAGAGCTACCTGGAGATAGCGTGTTTTTTTATCCAGCATAAACAAATTGTATAATTAGACGGTGCAAAAATATACTGTTCCTATAATTTTGATAATTATTCTGCTTCTTATCGGGTCGGTTGCCGTTAAAACAATCAGGCAATTTAAGGAAAGCAATATCCTGTCGACGGGAATTAAAGTTGAAGCAACTCCGACTCCTTTAAGACTTCCTAACGGAACGATAACGGAAACAGAATACGGGCGGGTGAAATATTTAGTCTTCGGGGTAAAAATTCCAAATCTATCAAAAATATCTCTGATTGCCAATTTTTCGGAAAAATTTACCGGTGAAAAACTGGTTAAGGAGAATAACTGCGATTTAGGGATAAACGGAGGATTTTACCAAGGCAATGAACAACCATTAGGACTTTTTTTTAGCGGGGAGAAGCAATACGGAAAAATCGTTAAAAGCAGTATTGCAAATTCTTTTGTCTGGCAGGATAAAGCAGGTGATTTAAGATTTATCAGGACACCACCTGTAAATTTTCAGTTTACCGATTTTATTTTTCAGACCGGCCCATATATTTTTCCCAATAAAAACCAGCTTAGATTGATAAGAGACGAAAGAGCACGAAGATCATTACTGGGAAAGGACTTCCAGGGAAATTTGTATTTTATCAGTATTACCAAAAAGGATAATCTGGATGCCGGTCCCCATTTAGCCGATCTTCCGGTTATCTTCTGGCAACTTAAAGAGGGTAATATCTTTCCTTTGGAAGAGTTGGTCAATCTTGACGGCGGAAGCGCCTCATTTTTCTACAGCCGGGATGAGGAAGGAAATCTGACATTATCTTCCTGGGCACCGATCGGGAGTCTAATCTGTGTGAGATGGGAAAAATAGTGGACTCTTTACGAAAAAATTCGGACTAATTTTCAAAGATAAGCTATCTTTCTGAAGATGCTATAATAAACCTATGAAGAAAGTAGATATTTCTACCAAAGATATCGAGCAATTTGCAGGTAAATGGATTGTTATCGATCCTGTAAAAGATAAAATAATAGCTGTGGGTGAAACCTTAGAAGATATTGCTTCTCTGGTAACACACACAACAAATCAGAAAGTACCCCCAGTAGGCGAAGCCCCCTTTTCTTTTTTAGTGCCCAGAAAAGATGAAGGTCCTTATGTTTTATGGATAAAATCGCTTTAAAAGTATTTCCCTATCGCCAAGACGCTAAAAACCAATCTTTCCCAATTATTCCTTTACGTTTTTATCATAATAACACGACTATTGATTCAGCGGCTTTAATTGATTCTGGAGCAACTGTCTCTGTTTTTAAAAAAGAGGTCGCAAAACAGTTGGGAATTGAGATTGAAAAAGGTATAGAGATTTATTTGGGCGGAGTTGGCGGACATATTAAAGGATATATTCATAGATTAAAAATTCAAATCGCTGGAAAAGAATTTTTATGCCCGGTAGTCTTTTCTCATGAATATTTAGTTTCTTTTAATCTTCTGGGGAGACAAGAATTCTTTAAAAGATTCAGAATAATATTTGAGGAAAAGAAAAAATTATTAAAACTGGAATAACTCTTCCAGATGATTCTTTTTCTTCAAAACTGTGGAACGTAATAAATCCTCGATTTAAACGTTCCAACAGCGTTGAAATTTTCAAGAAAAAATTTCTTACGCTGTGGACTCTTTACGAAAAAATTCGGACTTTATTTCGCGCGCGCGATTTCTATGATCGGATTGAAGTATAAATTCGTTAATCTACTTTACAATTAACCTATCACGATTCCAACGTTCCTCACCATTATCTAAATATACAAACATACTTCCATTCAGAGTAAAAGATCTTTTATTAACAGTCTGCTTCACATTATCAAATTCTTCCCAACTACAAGTAAGAGGATTTTGAAAGTTCAGATTCCAGCCATATTTAGTTTCTAGTTTTCCGAGCGTAACATCAATATAATCCTCAAGTTGAGATGGACATTCAAAGCCAGAATAATTTCTGGCAGTATCCAAAGGAGGCTGCGCCCAAACCGAGTTCAGAATTCCTTCTGGACCGGATGGAAGTTGTTCAATAATAGATTTATCTAACTTCACAACTCCTATAAAGCGTTTATAAATGCATCCAGAGGGACAGTCATCTGGTGGTCCAAAAAAAATATCAACTAGGTTAACTATTTCTGAATCAAGAATTTTCTGGCTCGACTTACATGAGTGAATTAACTGTTGAGGAAGACTCTTTTTATTTATCACATTTTGTGCCCATTGATCACATGTCGAAAAGTCGACATAACTTTCATCGTCTCCTATCTGAATGTCGTCTGTCTCAACTGGTATTAATGATGGGCTTGGCGCAGGAATAATAGGTGTAGATTTTTCATTAAATCTCGCCCTAAATAAAAACATTGCTGATATTACGAAAAATAGAAAACCAAATATTATGGTTGTGACCATCCAATAGTTTACTTTTGGTTTTTCTGGAACCGGTGCAGGTTTACCAATAGGGTTTTGTCCTATTTGCTGGGTATTTTGATCACCCATATTTATTTGATTTTCCATTTTTTAATTCTAAGTAAAAGTGTACCATATTGTGAAAATCACGTGGGCAGAAATAGTAGGCCATCTTGACAATGTCTTATAAATAAGTCATAATTATGATATATGAGACTGCCAATAATTCCGACTATCAAATCAATAACCGATCTTCGGTACAAAAGTGCAGATATCATTAAGCATTTAGAGCAAAACCAGCCGGTAGTGGTTACAAGAGATAACGACACTGTAGCTGTCATGCTATCCCCTACTCAATACCAACAAATTATTAATCTTTTTGAAGAGTTTGAGGAAGAAAAAGAAACAAAAAAACTGGAGAAATCAATTGAAAAAGGAGATAAATTTATAGATTTCGCTTCATTTGACAAAAAACAGCGGAAAAAGCTGAAAAATTCCTAAATGCACAAAATCCTCATTGGTAAGAAAGCAGTGAAATTTCTTTCCAAACTTGACCCAAAAAGCTACCGCATAGTTTCAGACGCTATTAACAAACTTGCTTATCTTCAGACACTTAAAAATTTAGACATAAAAGCGCTCAAAGGAAAATTTGAAAATATGGTGAGATTACGCGTTGGATCAAGAAGAATTCTATTTACGGTTGATGAACTGAAAAAAGAAATTAAAATTTGGATTATTGAAGATAGAGGAGATGTTTATTAAAAATTTGTGGACGCGCTTGGGATCGGACCAAGGACTTCCAACTTATAAGGTTGGCGCTCTACCACTGAGCTACGCGTCCGTCAAAGGGATTATAGCAAATTTTTATTATAACTTGGCACGCCGGGAGATCTCGGCTTCGACCAGTTCGCGGGGACGGCCGTATTTGAGGCGGGATAATTGGACAATTGCCTTGGCAACTTCTTTATTCTCCATTTTTTTCAACTCGCTTATGTCTTTTCTCATGTCAACAGAAAAAGGAGTAGCCGGTTTATTGCCGATTATAGTTGTGACATAGGCATTATAGACATCGACATTAATAAGATCGCTTTCGTTAAAAACCGAAGTATACCAGTGCTGAAGATAATTAGCATCAGTGACGCCAATCCTGAAGGAAATGATGGTACCGACATTGCCGAACACGGCATTTTTGACTTCCTCTTCCATCTGGCCGATAAACTGGTTGGCAACACATAAGTTGAGACGGAATTTTCTTGCTTCTGATAATATCTGGGCAAAATCGGGAGTAGCGAAATTCTGAAACTCGTCAACATAGAGAAAGAAGTCACGACGGGCATCTTCGGGAGTATCCACACGGCTCATGGCGGCAATCAGAATTTTGGGAACAAGAATTAAGCCTAAAAATGATGAATTTTCTTCACCGAGTTTGCCTTTGGCCAGATTTACCAGAAGTATTTTACCTTCATCCATGATTTTTCTGAAGTCAAAAGCGCTTTTGGATTGGCCGATAATATTACGCATTAATTTGTTGGTGACGAAACGGCCGAATTTGGAAACTATATAATCCAGAACTTCGGATTTATGAAAATCGGAAGTTTGAGCAATCTGGTCGGTCCAATAACGCCTGATGATCGGGTCAGTAACCTTGGGAAGAAGCTCCTGGACAAAGGCTGAATCGGTCAAAACTCTGACCACCTCGACAAAAGATGCACCTGGCTCGACCATGACGGTTAACATGGCATTTCTGATGGCATGCTCAAACCTCGGGCCGATGATACCTGTTTTTTGCGGATCATAAAGTTTATACATCAGTCCGATAATTGAGGTACAAATGAAATGTTTCTGTTCTTCTGTATAGGCTTCCAGCATATTTAATCCCATGGGACGCTCTATATCAGAGGGATCAAAATAGATAACGTCTTCGGCTCTTTCGGGAGGAATGAGGGGTAAAATTCCTTCAATTAGATCTCCATGGGGATCGATAGCAGCAACACCTTGGCCGGATTTAATATCCTGAAGAATCATATCTTTTAAAAGTACCGATTTGCCGACACCAGTTTTGCCGACAATATAGATATGACGCCTTCTGTCATCCAACTGCATATGTATCGGACGGGAGATGCCCCGGTAGGCACTTTTACCAAGATATAGACCGGTGGTAGGAATATCCGCCGGAGCAGGAGCTTTTTTGGAAGTCACCCAGTCAATATGGGGTGTTTCCACACTTTTATTGGGAAAGTGAAAGACTGTTGCCAACTCCTCACTGGTTAAAACACTATATTGTTTATACGGCCAATTACTAACAGGGAAATAACGGTAGATAAAATCAAACATAAAGGAACTTTTTATCAGCTGTTTTGTTGAACCAAAATGATTTTTGTCCGAGGAAAATTGGGAAAAAACTGATTCAATATTATGAAGATGCATTTTAGCCGACTCTGTTGTTGATGAAGTAACAACTACACGGATGGTGGTAAAAAAACCAGGTTTAGTCAGCTTATTTTCAATTGTTTCCAGAGATTTAGCATCAACATTATACTTCGCTTTTTCGGGATTAGCTTCATTTTTCTTTATATTGGAGATGTGGGATTTACCGGCTGTTTTCCATTTGCCGTCTGAGGGGGTAACCAGAACTTGGATAACGGCACCTTCACCATCCTGCATTTTAGCCAATGTTGAGGTAATGGCCGATAAAGAATCGATAGGCAGATCGCGGTAGGTTTTTATGGGCAGATAATCAGCATCTTTAAGAATAAAAGAAGTAAAAGCAACTTTACCAACAGCATTAAAAATATTATATTCATCAATTTCCCTGATTTCAGCGGCAGGATACATTCCATAGATCTGTTTTTCAATAAGATCCCTTAGGTGATGATGAACGGAAACATAGAAGCGGATATCGCCTGGACGACCGACAATCTCAAAAGCAATATAGTCCTGAGGCTTTAAAAATGATAAAAAACCTCCGTGAGAAAGAGAAGAAAGAGCAGTAAAAAACTGCTCGGCAGCATCAATTTTGACTTCATTATCTTTAGAAACGGAAACCTGCAGAAGAACAAATTCCAAACTTTGCTTTTCGCGATTTCTATATTTCCACCATAAAAAGAAGAAATAAAGAAAGAGGGCAATTCCGGCCAGGAATAGAACCAGGATAAATAAAGTTATTCCAAAATCAATCAACAGATTGACTATTTCGAAAGTTCCTTCATCCATAATTAGAATTATGATTTAATTTTTAACCCGAATGATTTTACCATGTATGTTTTTCAGGACAAGATGAGCTTTTTGAAGTTTTTTAATGCACCAAACTGCCAGCCATTTAAAAGCGGAAGTAAGCGGAGCATTGACCCCCTGAAGAATTTTATCATCAGTTAACGGCAGAGAGACTGTGGGGAGAGAAACTACCGGTGTCTGAGAGCCTGACGGCGCAACACCCAACCTTTTTACATCCGGGGGGAGTTCTATTGTTCCTTTAATTTCCCGGACACCAACACTGGCCACTTCTTTGGGAATTTCAAATTCCTGGGATTCTGATGCTGAAATTTCTCCTTTAATAACAGGGGTGCTTTCTGCTTCCTTGCCATGGATTGAAACAGAAGCCTGAGCAGGAGCATTGGCGGGTTGGGAGGAAGGAGTCGATGTTGGAAACTTGGGATCGGCAGAAGATGTGGTATTTGCTGATTGGGCAGGCATGATTATTAATAACTTCCTTTTTTAATATAACTTCTTTCAGTCTTTGATGCAGACTTAAAGATTGACGGATAAAAAATGAGAAACAGGTGAAAAAGAATAAAGGAGAGGGGTACTAAAAATAAATTTCCCAACAGATTCATCTTTAAAAAAGGCAGGCCGAAAATATAAGACTCTATGAGTCCGGACAAACCATCAGAATACATACCGAAACTGTCAAGCAACCAGACGCCAAAATTAGTCCAAAGAAAAAAGACAAAAGAGGCAAGAACTCCGGTAAAGGTTGCTTTAATAGTCTGTGAAACAATTCCTTTCGAGGAGCGTAAAAATATAAAACCAAGAATACCTATTATTAAATAAGCACTCCAGGTGAAAAGGAAAATCAGGGTATTGCCGATTATCAGATCGCTAATGGCCATAGAAACCAGCGGAACTGTTATTGACCAAAATAAACCAAGGAAACTGCCTGCTAAAAGCGAGGCAGCAGTTACAAACTCGATATTTTCACCCAAATGAAAAATTGTTCTTCCTAAAACTGCCAGAATAATCAAAAGTACGGCAAAAAAAACCCTGAAAGAAGGGGTATTATTAAAAATGGGCAGATGATTTTTTTTATCAATTTTATTTGGCACTAGTATATTCCCATTTAACGACATCACCTGCATTTAACTGATAACGATCAGCGGCAATTTTACCCGGCTGATTATTGACTGAATAAAGCCAATATTTTCCCGAATTATTTTTAACATTGTTAATTTCTTCAACAATCAAACCGTATTTATACTCTTTTGTTAAAACTGCAAAACCTTCGCTGTCGGAAACCATTTGCAAAGCCCGGAATGGTGTTTCTGCTTTAACATTTTTTTCAATTTTCCTTCCATCACCAAAATCGACAGTAACAGTATTTTCCTCCATCTGAATAGCCTGATTTTGGTTATTTTGGCTCTGGCGTTGATCAGTTTTATCAGGGGCAAGATTAAATTTATTGCCCTTAAAGACAGTAAACTGCATGACCAAAATAACAGCTAATAAAATAAAGAGGATGATTAAAACCGGATTACTTTTTCTCTTATAATTTAATCTTTTCATAGAAATTCAAATGAATTTTTATAACACATCTATTTTGTCATATATTGGGCTTTAATGACAAGGGGAATGTCAGAGTAATTTTTTCCAAATAACGTCTTTTATCCCGCGACGGGAATTGAGGTAACGGGCAATAATAAACATTAAATCAGAAAGACGGTTTAGATAGGCAACAATCTCTAAGTCGATACTTTTTTCATCGGATATTAAAGCTATAACTTGTCTTTCACTCCTTCGGCAGACAGTTCTGACAATATGAGCTAAGGATGCCTCCGGAGATCCGAGAGGGAGGATAAAATTTTTTAAAGGCGGCAGGTTTTTATCCAGACGGTCAATCAAATTTTCCATTTGTCTGATCCTTTTACTTAATAAATGGAGAGGTATTTTATCGCCTGATAAATGGCTGCCAATGACGAAAAGATCGGATTGAATTGAAGTTAAGAAATTTATAATTTCTTTTTCTTTAGAAAGCGCGGCTAATAACAAACCCAAATGCGAATTTAATTCATCAACCGTACCATAGGCATTGACGCGCGGATGTGATTTGAGGACCCTCTTGCCTCCATAAAGGGAAGTTTTTCCCTGATCACCGGTTCTGGTGTAGATTTTGACCATCGTTCATTGTACCCGTTCAATCCCGATATTCATCGGGACTTCGCTGACGCTCAGCATTCTGAGTAGCCGCAGCTGTAACATTTCTTGCAGCCTTCCTCGTAAGCCAGAGCTGCTTCTCCGCAAGAAGGACATAAATCATATTCCGATTTTTCAACCGGCAGAACTTCTTGGGTGAGAACAGCAACCGGTTTATCAAGCAGTTTTTCATCTTTGGTAATACCATTGCCGTTTTTAACTTTATAGCCGAAATGCATGGCTAATATTTTAGCAACGGCATCAGGCAATGAACGGACTTTTTTCTCTCCAAATCCGAGCGATTTACTGCCGCCGATACCAATAAGTTGATTAAAGATCTGTTTTGATCTTTCAGAAGCCGGGACGCTCGATTGCATTCTCAAAACAAGTGAAGCTAAACGGCCGACTGCCTCAGCCATAGCGGTAACGTCTGATCCGGCTTTACCGACATTAATAAATAATTCAAGCGGTTCATTGGCAATATCCGTATTAATGGTGATAAAAGCTGCACCAACGGGAGTATCAATCTGGTAAGTTGCACCTTTAACCACCATAGGCCGGGGGGTGATTTCAGGAGTTTTTTTACCGTTACCATTAGTCAGTTCATCTACGGCAGCTTTGGCTTCTTCCTTCTTCTGATCAATTCTTTCCAGAACTCCGGGACGGCTTCCGTCGCGCATGTAAGTTATACCTTTACAACCAAGTTCGTAAGCCAAACGGTACAGCTTTTGAACATCAGCAACTGTATGAGTATTAGGTGCATTGACTGTTTTGGATATTGAGGCATCAACATATTTTTGAATAGCTGCCTGAACCCGAACATGATCTTCAGGATTCAAATCATTGGCGGAAACAAAGTAATCAGGCACCGGTTTATCTGGATTTTTCTTTTTCCATTCATCATAAAGAGGATGATAAAGACGGTGTTCACCTAAACGGTCGCGTCTTATAAAGGAAAATTCATAAACAGGTTCAATACCTGAGGTAACACCGGATAAAAGCGAGGTGGAGCCTGTGGGAGCCTGCTGAAGAAGAACAGAGTTTCTGATTCCCCATTTGCGGATTTTATCTTTAACGGATTTCGGGAGCTGACTGACAAAGTAACCCTTGAGATATTTATCAGCATCAAATTTGGGAAAAGCTCCCTTTTCTTTGGCAATTTCAGCTGAAGTCTCATAAGCTGCGTCTCTTATTGTTTGGTAAATTTTATCGATAACTTTTAAAGATTGATCTGAACCATAGCGGATTTTCATTTTGATAAAAGCATCCCCCAGACCCATGGTGCCAAGACCAATACGGCGCTCACCATGCTTTTGAACTTTCTCTATTTGAGGAAAAACATAAGAATCGGCATCTATGACATTGTCCTGAAAACGGACGCCGATTTTAGCAATACGGGACAGCTCTTTAAGATCTATATGACCGTTTTTAACCAAAGCTGCCAAATTAATGGAACAAAGATTACATACACCATAAGCAGGCAGCCCTTCCTCTCCGCACGGATTGACGCAGTTGATTTTATTGAAGTACCAATTATTATTCCATTTATTGTATCTCTCCATGAAGACAACACCCGGTTCAGCTGACGCCCAGGCAGCTTGACTGATCAAATCCCAGATCTTTCTGGCTTTAACTGTTTTATAGACCTTAACTTTTTTACCTGACTTAACCCAATCATCCAAGTAGCCATCCCATTTGCCGTCATACTCCCGGTCGGAGATATCGGGGAAAACAAGCTGCCAATCATCATCTTTTTTGACTGCTTCCATAAATTTATCAGAAACACAGACTGATAAATTAGCGCCATTAATTCTCGTTAAATCCCTTTTGACGGTAATAAATTCTTCAATATCAGGATGCCAATCCCAAAGCATGAGCATTAAAGCTCCCCTTCTTGTACCGCCCTGCTGGATAATATCTTTGGTGGCAACTGAAAAAAGTTCCGCCCAGTTGCAGGGCCCTGATGAAAAACCGTTAACTTTTTTAACCCTAGCCCCTCGGGGCCTTAATGATGACAGATTAATACCGACTCCTCCGCCTCTGGCCATTATTTCCACCATCTGTTTTAATGTTTCCAGAATGCCGTCGCGGGAATCTTTGGGGGAGGGAATGACAAAGCAATTATAGAAAGTGACTTTGTAGCCGGAACCTGCGCCGGATAGTATTCTTCCTCCGGGGACAAACTTAAAATCTTCCATCACCTGATAAAACTTTTTCTCCCAGAAGTTTTTACTTTCCTTTTTTTCAACAGAAGCAATTCCTTTAGCTACTCTTACCCACATCTTGTCAGGAGTACTCTCAACAGGCTGACCTTTATCGTTTTTCAATGAATAGCGATCCAAAAAAACCTGCTGTCTGATACCTGTTAATTTCATTTATATTTCACCCTTCTATTAATAAACCTTTTTAAAGCAGCTTTTGTAATTCTTTCTCAAAATCTTCAAGATCAACAAAACGTCGGAACACGCTGGCAAAACGGATATAGGCTATTTTATCGATTTTCTTAAGCTTCTGGGCAACCAATTGACCGATTTTTTTACTATCTACCTCAATTGTATCCAAGCTTCTTAATTCCTTATCAACTTCCTCAACAATTGACTCTATATCCTCAATGCCGACAATTGTTTTCTCGCATGATTTCAAAATACCGTGTTTTAACTTATCCCGATCAAATTGCTCTTTACGGCCGTCTTTTTTGATAACAATCAAAGGTATGCGTTCTACCCGTTCATATGTTGTAAAACGTTTGGTACATTTAGTGCATTCCCGTCTTCTTCTTATCGTAGCCAGGTCTTCGCTGTCCCTGGTTTCTACAACTTCGGTATCCTGATGGTCACAAAAAGGGCACCTCATAATATTGGTGTCGCTAAAGAAACAACCCTATCTATAGTGTCCTTGCAAATCGTAAGACGCTAAATATCAGCTGTCAAGATATCATATTATATCATATTATATCAGTTCATTTTTTAGCCTCGAAGAGATTAATAATGCGGGAAAAGTTCGATTATTACACTAAACCTTCCCCTGCCCTAAATCTTGAAGAAGTAATTAATTGCTCAATAATAAGTAATATTACTTTACCGATTGAGTTAAAGTATTTGCCTGACTAATTAATTGAAGTGCCTGGTTAATTTTTTCCTTTTGTTTAAGATCGGTTATAGACACAGATATTTGCCCGATTATTTCCTGATGTTTTTTAGCAGATAACTCAATTTTGTCCGAAAGACCGGTAGGCAGCAGATTATTTTTGGAAAGATCCGGCAAATAAAAGGCAGCTTTAAGAAGATCAAATTGACTCTCGAGAAGTGTATCAACGGCTAAATTAACTTTTCTTTTAGAAAGCAGCAGCTCTGACATACCGATTTTCTTATCAGATAATAGAAGAAAAAGGTCAATTTTTTTTAGCGGATGACGATTAAAAGTGAGCAGCAGAAAGTCTCTGAATCTCTTAACAGGGTATAAAGGGTGATCCGGAAGAATGCCAGGGTAAGGCAATCGATAATCAACAGGAGTCGGGGTGGCCGGTTGAACGGCTGAAGCTTGACCGGAAGATGAGGCTAAAGTCAACAAAATTAAGAGAAAAATCAGGATTATTTTTTTCATGTTAGGCCGAGAGAATATATAAATCTACATTGATATTTTGACGCTTTACATATAGGCCGAACATGATGAGGTTATTTATTCTACAACAAAGTGATTGAATTTGACAAGAAACCTGTTTAATTGTATTATAGGCCCTATGAATTTAGGCAATGAACAGCTTAAAGGTCCCCAGCAACAGTTTATAGCATACCTGCAAGAGGCACACCGAGCCTCGGCAACAATAGTTGCCTACAGCAAAGATATTGAGCAATTGATGGCTTTTTTGTCCGATATGGGTAAAAAAAACCTAAACAGCATCGAAAAAGACGATCTGGATGCATTCTTAAAGAAACTTACTTCTGACGGCTATACCCTCAAATCTCTTTCGAGGAAAATCAACTCAATAAAGACTTTCTACCGCTTTTTAAAGAATAATAATATAGTAACAAGCAATCCGGCAGCTGATATTACCCATCCCAAATACACGGTGAAACCGCCAAGAATTTTGTCAAAAATGGAATACAGAGCATTAAGAGATGCCTGCCGGGGGGATGTAAGAACCTATTCTATTGTGGAACTTTTTCTTCAAACAGGAATACGCATTGGTGAACTTTCCAATATAAAAGTGGAGAATGTCAAAGATAAAGAACTAATAATTGAAGCACAGGAGAGTCATCCTCAAAGAAGCGTACCTTTAAATAAGGCAGCCCGGGAGGCACTTGACAGATGGCTGGCTATAAAACCAAAATCGACTAACAATGCTTTATTTGTTACTAAAACAGGAAAACCGCTTCTGGTCAGGAATATCAGGACAACCATTGACCGCTATTTCAGAATCGCCGGAATTGAAAATGCCAAAGTTAACGATTTGAGACATACATTTATTGCCCATCATCTTTCAGCGGGAACCCCTCTGACTGTAATAAGCAGACTGGTTGGACATAAAAGACTGTCAACAACAGAAAAATATTTGGACCTTATAAAAGAGAAAACAAGCGACAGCATAAAACTGGAAGAACTGTAAAGAAAATTTTCAAAAGTATCTTATCTCCTCCTCCAACAAAATTCCAAATTTTTGATAGACTTTCTTTTTTAAGATTTCAGCTAATTTTTTGACATCAGCGGCAGTCCCCTGACCATTATTAATAAATAAATTACCGTGGAAAGAGGCAATTTCTATTTCGCCAATTTTCATGCCTTTGGCACCGACACTTTCCAGCAAGATACCGGCAGGAATTTTTCCGAAGACAATTTTTGAGGAGTCAATTTTTTCTAAAACCGATGGAAACAGATCAGTAACTAATATATTTTTAAAGAAACTACCGGGACACCTCAATCCTTCTTTATATTTTACTCTTCGCTTATTAATTATTTGACGGGAAATTGATAACAGATTATTTTTATTTCCCTTTTTAAAACGGAGTTTGACTTTTAGGATAACCCGCTTTTTTTTCTTAAAAATACTCTCACGATAAGTAAAATAACAATCTTTTTTATTTATCCAGTAAACTCTGCCTTTATCCCAAATATTTACCTCTTGTATTACATCAGATACGGATGAGCCATAAGCTCCGGCATTACCAACTACTGCTCCGCCAGTACTTCCGGGAATTCCTGACAGATTTTCCAAACCAGATAAACCGTTTTTTATGGCAAAATTTATAACCTGCGATAATTTAACTCCGCTATCGGCTGTCAGCAGATTATCTCTAACCTCCAGAGTTCCATCCTTTAAATGAATCAGGATTTCATCAAGACCTTGATCCGGGAAAACTATATTGCTGCCTCCGGAAAATATTTGGAAAGGAAGACTGTTTTGCCAAAGATAATTTAAGACTTTGACTAAATCAGGAATTGTTGCTAGCGGAATATATTTTTTAGCCAATCCACCGATAGCAAAAGTTGACAGCTGGGAAAGAGAAACATTTTGTAAGTAAGGGAAGGGAAGATTATTCATCAGTTGGTAAACTCCTGGACAAAGAGAAGTCCATAGATGCCGCCGTCAATAACGCCAATTCCGACTTTATTAAAATCAGCTGAAAGTATATTAGCCCGGTGACCTGATGAGTTCATTAAACCCTGGTGAGCCAGGACAACATTAGGTGCAAGAGCCAGATTTTCTCCGGCTGCCAAAAAGGATATATTATTTATTTTCATCCGGTCGAAAGGAGATTCACCTTCAGGATTATAATGAGAGAAATATCCTCCTCCAAACAGATCACGGGCATAATTTCTGGCCAGTTCCTGCAATTCAGCTGATGATTGAAGAAGAGACAGGTTATTTTTTTGCCTTTCGATATTGACCAGTGTTAACATGGAATTTTCCGCAGCTGTATCAACTTTTCCTTCTTTATATATAAATCCAAGATCGATTGACTCAGCGGATGTCGGACTGGAGTTAATAGTCAGAAAGGTCAGAGTTTCATTGACTGCTTCACCAAAGACTGTATTTAACTGGTTTTCAATTCCTTGGGTGGATTTAACTAGTAATCCTCCGATACGGGAAGAAACAATATCTTTTTTAATTCTTCCCTGGATCGGCAAGGTTACCAGTAGAGTTAAAATAAAGGCAGTAAAGATGACTGCTTCTCCTATGGCAGGGATGAATCCCAACCAGCTGTCGACTGTTTTAAGCAAATTTAATCTCTTCTTATTATTAAGCAAAACGCTCACTTTTGAGTAAAATTTATTTACAGAAAAATTTACTGCAAAAGAATAGATAAATTCAGACAATATACCGGCGATGAAAAATCCCAAAGCATTGGCAATGCCTCTGGTTAAGCCAAAATTATTTCTAAGAAGCAGTCCCGCCTGAGCATATAACTTTAAGGCAAAAACAAAGGAAAATAAAAAGCCCAATAGATCAAGTGTTCCTAAAAAGAAACCTCTTCCCCAACCTGATAACAGGTAAATTGCAAAAGTAATAAGAATAATTAAATCCAGCCAATTACCCTGGAAAAACTCCGCGTTCATAAAGATCTATATTTTATCACACCAAGTTACAATTCTCAGTAAAGTTGCAGTTAAAAACGGTAAAATATAATGGGCTTTGCTATAATAGTAAATCACTTTTTTAAATGAATAGTTCTCCACAACAAGTTGAAAATAGCCAAGAAATAAAGACTTTCAATAAAACCCGGATATTATCGGGGAAATTTAAAATTTTCACCCTTTTTTTTATTCCTATTTTGACCATAATTTATTTTTATATTGTTATTTTAAAAGACTTACCTTTGCCATCCAGATTAAAATCAACTGAAATTCCGCAAACAACAAAAATCTTGGATCGGAACGGCATACTTTTATATGAAATATATACCGAACAAAACAGAACAATAGTTGCCCTAAAAGATCTGCCTGATTCTATTAAAAAAGCAACTGTGGCAATTGAAGATAAAGATTTTTATAAGCATAAAGGAGTTAATCCTATCGGAGGAATACTGCGGGCAATTAAAGAAACGGTTTTAAAACAAAAACTTCAGGGAGGTTCTACCATAACCCAACAACTGGTTAAAAATGTCCTGTTAACAAGTGAGAGGACTATCAGCCGAAAAATTAAAGAGATGATACTGGCAACCTGGAGTGAGATTATTTACAGCAAAGACCAGATTCTGGAAATGTATTTAAATCAGGTACCTTACGGAGGGACAGCCTGGGGAATTGAGGCAGCGGCGGAGACTTATTTTAATAAAAAAGCTAAAGATTTAACTCTGGCTGAATCTGCCTATTTAGCAGGACTTCCGGCAGCACCAACCACCTACTCTCCTTACGGATCACATCCGGAAAGAGCCAAGAGAAGACAGATTGCGGTTTTGGAAAGAATGGTAGAGGACTCTTATATAACGACAGATGAAAAAGACAAAGCTTTGCAGCAGGAACTTAGACTAAAACCGGCCAAAATTGATATCAAAGCTCCCCATTTTGTGATGTATACACGGGAAAAACTGGTTGAGAAATACGGTGAAAAAATGGTTGCCCAGGGAGGTCTTAAGGTTACTACTACTCTGGATATATCACTTCAGGAAATGGCCCAACAGGCTGTTGCTTCGGAAGTAGCAGATTTGGAAAAATTAAAAGTGTCAAACGGTGCAGCAGTTGTTATCAGACCCCCCACGGGAGAAATTCTGGCAATGGTTGGGTCAAAAGATTATTTTGCCACAGATTCCGGGAATTTCAATGTAACCACATCTCTCAGGCAACCGGGATCAGCAATAAAACCCCTTAATTATGCTGTAGGATTGGAAACGAAAAAAGTAACTCCCGCAACTCTATATCTGGATACTCCAACCTGTTTTATGGTACCGGGTCAAAGAGCTTATTGTCCGGTTAATTATGACGGAAAATTTCACGGACCGGTTCAGTTAAGATTTGCTTTAGGGAATTCCTTTAATATACCGGCTGTTAAAATGATGGCTGTCAACAGTGTAGAAACGGTGATCGCTTCTGCTTCAGCTTACGGTATCTCCTCTTTTAAAGATCCTTCAAGATACGGACTTTCGCTGACTCTGGGCGGAGGTGAAGTAACCATGCTTGACATGGCCAAGGCATTTGGAGTTTTTGCCAATACCGGAATTAAAAGAGAGTTAACTTCCATCCTGAAAGTTGAAAATGCCCAGGGAAAAATTTTAGAAGAATTTCAGGACCCAAATTTTATTTTGGATATAATAAGTAAACTCAATTATCCGTCATCACTTTTAATCCCCGGAGAAAGAGTACTATCTTCGGAAACCTCATTTCTTATTTCCCATATCCTGCTTGATAATAACGCGCGTTCGAATATGTTTGGAACTTCATCACTACTTTATCTTGCCAATAAAGCCGTTTCGGTTAAAACGGGTACAACCGATGACAAACGTGATAATTGGACAATTGGGTATACTCCTAACTTTCTGGCAGCAGTTTGGGTTGGCAACAATGATAACAGTCCGATGCATCCCTATCTGACATCAGGTGTCACCGGGGCTGCTCCAATCTGGAATACAATTATGAAAGAAATTATAAAAAACCAGCCGGATTTGTGGCCCAAACAGCCGGCAGGTATTATCGGGGCACATGTTTGTTCGCTATCAGGTAAAGCGCCACCCAATAATGATGCGAATGCTAACGACCGCGGATGCGCTACCCGCTATGAGTACTTTATCGCCGGAACCGTGCCCAAAGAAGCGGAAGTTTTAAAGAAATCCGTTCCTGTTGATAAAACAATTAATAAACTGGCCAGTCCGACCCAACCTGAAAATGTAGAACAGCAGGAAAAACAAATCGTTTCTGATATGTTCGGAGACTTCTGTTTGGATTGCACTCATGAAGGCGGAGAACCGGTAACCAATGTGAGACTGTAATTAAGACTTAGACGCAGCTAAGAGAGCGGAATATTGATAAATATGAAAATCATGGTAATATGAAATTATGAATATGCTGGATGTTATCGTTAAACCGATGGAAAGAGGCCAGATTACCCTACCTATGAAATTCAGGCAGAAACTGGGAATTTCCAAAGATACCCTTCTGAATGTAACTCTTGAAGGAGACAGAGTCGTGATTATCCCTTTAAAAAAAATGATCGGCGATCTCTCTTCATCCGTAATAAAACCTAAAATTGTTAAAGAAAAATATCTTGAGCTTTTAAGAAGGTTCAAGGGTGATTTATGGAGCAAACAAGATGAAGCTGAAAGAACCAAAATGAAGAAGAGAGAGAGAAATTGGAACTGGTAACTTTATATTATGAAAGTCGTAGCCGACACTTCTATCCTTATTGATTTTTTAAGATCTAAACTTCCTGAAAAAAGCATTTTTTACCAATTAAATATGGAAAATAATTTAACCATTTCTTTAATCACTGTTGCCGAACTTTTCTCGGGAAATAGTGCACAAACTAAAACCGGAAAAGAAAAATTAAACTATCTTTTAGGAGGAATTGAGATAAGAATTCCTGATATGGAAGATGCTGTCAGAGCCGGAGAAATACGTCATAAGCATCAGCTTAGTATTACCGATGCATTAGTTGCCTCTTTGGCTCTTAAGTTAAACCTTCCTCTTGCGACTTTGGATCAAAAAGCTTTCAAGCGGATTAAAAACCTGGAACTTTATCCTATTAGACAGTAGGGCTCCAAAGAATAATTTTTCTCTTTACACAGCCTAAATAAATATGCTATATTCCTGCAGATGAGCAGGTTAGACGGGTTAGTTAATCTTATTATTATCCCCCTATATATCCTTAAACTGATCGGGGAATTGCTGATTACCACTGCAGTTTATATTTTTTCAGCTATTTGGAAGACCTATAAATTATTTTTATTTTTATTAAAAGAAATATTACTACTACCCCGGCGAATTTTTATTTGGCCTTTTAATATTCTTTCCAGACTTGAGAGCACCCTTGGCAGAAAATCCCTGCCTGAGGCAAAAGTTAAAGAATTATTACAGAATAAAAAAAAGAAAAATCGAGCATTAAGAAAAAGATTACGCTTTGCTTTTATCAAAGCGAGATATTTTCTACTGGGGATATTATTTTTGGGTGTAATTGTAATTTATTATCAGATCAATTCTTTTGTTGCAAGCCTTCCTAATCCTCAACAAATAAAACTGGCAGGTTTTCCAGCTACCACAAAAATATTCGACCGCAACGAAATCTTACTTTATGAAATTTATGAAGGATATGACAGAACACCCATTACACTTTCAGAAATTCCCAAACAGGTTATTGAAGCTACTATAGCTATAGAGGATCAGGAATTTTATTTGCATAACGGAGTATCTCTTCGAGGAATAGGAAGAGCAATAATTCATAATTTGACTTCCGATTCACTGGAAGGAGGCTCAACGATTACCCAACAGCTTATCAGGAGCACTTATTTAAATCCGGAGAAAACAATCTTACGGAAATTAAAAGAGATAATATTATCAATTCGGGCTGAACAAATTTACAGTAAAAATCAAATCCTGGAAATGTATTTTAATCAGGTGCCTTACGGAGGGACAGCCTGGGGTATTGAGGCAGCTTCAAAGACTTATTTTAATAAAAAAACATCAGAATTGAATTTAGCTGAAGCTTCCTTTTTAGCAGGTCTGCCGGCAAACCCATCAAAATACCAACCATTCGGCAATAAGGATAATAATTATAAAAAAAGACAGGAGGAAGTTTTAAAAAGAATGCTTAATGAGGGTTTTATCAGTAATTATGAATATACTCAGGCAATATCCTATCCGTTTAATTTTATCAAACCAAGGATGCCGATAGCGGCACCGCATTTTGTAATGTACATCAGGGAAATCCTCAATAAATATTACGGACCAAGATTAACTGAGACAGGAGGATTAAGAGTTTATACGACATTGGATCTGAATTTGCAGGAGCAAGTACAAAAAATCGTGAGTTCGGAAATTGAAAATCTTAAAGACCTGGCTGTCAGTAATGGAGCTACTTTAATAACTCAGCCAAATAACGGAGAGATTTTAGCCATGGTCGGATCAGCAGATTATTTTAATAAAGATAATGACGGCAATGTTAATGTAGTTTTATCTTTGAGACAACCCGGATCATCTATCAAAGTTGTCAATTATGCAGCAGCTCTGCAAAAGGGATATACTCCTGCATCAATTATTAATGATTCACCTGTCAGTTTTATGATAGCCGGACAACCTGCCTATAGACCGGTTAATTACGACGGAAAATTCCATGGACGGGTAACTTTAAGAACTGCTCTGGCATCATCATATAATGTTCCTGCTGTTAAAGTCTTAAATTCAATAGGAGTTAAAAAAATGATAGAGACCGGAAAAAAAATGGGCATTGACAGCTGGTCTGACGAACAACGTTTTGGATTGTCTTTAACTCTAGGCGGAGGTGAAGTAACGATGATAGATATGGCTGAAGTCTACGGAACACTTGCCAATGGAGGAATTAGACAAAATCTGACTCCTTTTATTAAAATTACTGACTTAAACGGAAAAAATATTCCTTTACCTAATACTGAAAAACCGACAAGAACTATCCCTGAAACTGTGGCCTATATTTTAAGCAGCATCTTATCTGACAATGAAGCAAGAACTCCGGCTTTTGGCAGAAATTCACTATTAAATATTCCGGGAAAAACTATAGCTGTTAAAACAGGAACCAGTGATAATAAACGCGACAATTGGACCATTGGTTATACTCCTGACTTGGTGGTGACAGTTTGGGTTGGTAACAATGACAACAGCCCGATGAATCCCCGACTGACATCTGGTGTGACCGGAGCAGCACCCATGTGGCGGGAAATCATGGAGTTATTATCAAAAGATAAGGCCTTTACCCCTTTTATTAAACCGCCCGGTTTAATAACTATTAAATGCAACCAAAGGGATGAGTACTTCATTGAAGGAACAATAACTGAAAATCCCTGCCAAAAGCTGCCAACAGAAGCAGTTAAAATCTCCCAGTAAAATCCTGTTATTCTGTAACAATTACCCTAGCGGTATCAGAAGGGGATGCGTGGTTATGATATCCCCAACTGCCAACTTTATCAAAAACGAATGAATATTGACCGCTATTACCAACAGCACTTAATTGGTCAAACTGCGGATAGAGATCGTGACTGGGATGATCGTTGGAGGCAACATACATACTTTTTTTAGAATTATTAGTCCAGGTAACTGCCGAACCAAGTTTGATAGTAACTTCTTGGGGAGTAAATCCCTTATCTGAATAATTAACATTGAAAGTTTCCTGATAAATTCCTTCAGATTGAATAGCTGACTCAACTTCAGGAGGAAGTTTTGAACTATTATTGATGTTAAGCGGAGATATTTTGGAAATTGGTTTTTGAGACTTGCTTTTGAAAAAGGAGACACCAGCCATAATAATAACGGTTATAAGAAGAATGATAATCAAAAATTTTTTATTCATTGATGGTATTATTTTACAATTAAAGACTTAATATTATCAATAAATACTTGGATGTCATCATCTGCCGAAACGCCGATGTCTTTTTTGATAAAATCTGATGGCTTTACGAAATTCAGACGGTGTGAAGTCCGGCCACAAAACATCAGTAAAATATATTTCTGCATATTCAATCTGCCAAAGAAGGAAACCTGACAGTCTCTTTTCTCCACCTGTTCTTATTAATAAGTCGGGATCCGGTTGTCCGGCAGTATCAAGATTCTCAGACAAAATTTCCTTTGTCAGTGGTTGAGATCTATTTTTTTTATTTAAATGCCATTTATTAACACTTCTAATAATCTCATCACGGCCGCCATAACTTAAGGCAAGATTAAGAGTAATGGCAGTATTGTTTTTTGTTTTACCCATCCAATTTCGTGTTTTTTCAATCAGATCTTGGGGAAATCTTTCAAGATTGCCAAGACAGATAAGACGGACGTTTTTACGGTGAAAGATATCTATTTTTCGGTCGAGTACTGTACGAAAAAGATTGAGAAGATAATTAACCTCTATTTTGTCCCTGTACCAGTTTTCCGTTGAAAAAGCCCAAAAAGTCAGATAAGGGATACCTATTTTGATAGCTGTATCTACAAGCGGTTCGATCGTCTCTTCGCCATGGCGGTGTCCTTCAAAGTCCGGCAAATGATGTTTTTTGGCAAAGCGGCGGTTACCATCCATTATTAAAGCAATGTGTTTTGGCAAATTGGACATTTTTTTTAAAATAAGTGTTTATTGATAATTGCGGCCTTACCTGCCGGATAATTAATAATTATTCTTTTAACAAACGGCAACAGAGTAAGTTTTTTATTTAAAATATCCTTATCTTTTTCCTGACAAAAAAGATGCACGTCATGGCCGGTATTAAGGGTAAAAAATACCAATAAGCCTTCAAGACGCCACATTCTTACTTGCCGAAAAAGAGCCAGAGTTTCCGGCAGAAAGTAAATAAGGGGTCGAGCTTGAGTCATAATTATGGCATGCATTTCCAGCGCTTCTGCTTCAATTATCTCTCCAAAGACAGGGAAATTTTTTTCTTCGATAGCTAACTTTAAATATTTTAACTTTGACGGTAAATTTTTTAATCTGACTTTCAAAAAAGGGCTGGAAAAAGCTGATCTCTGGGCGAAAGATGTTGAAATATCTTTTTTTTGACCGCCTACAACAGCCACAAAATCAACTATATTCCAGTAACTATCAGGAAATATGGTTTTGGCAAATGAATCATGGCGGGAAGTAGACTGATACCATTCAACAAATCCTCCGGGGATGGATCGGCAGGCTGAACCCGAGGCAAGACGGGCAAGATGTGATAATTTATTCTCTGACAGATTTAAATTCAAACCGGAGGTTGCTGCAAGAGTAAGAGCGGCAAACCCTGAAGCTGAGGATGACAGACCGGTTGATTTGGGAAAATTGTTTTGAGAAACAACTTTGGCGAAAAGTAAGGTATTGTTAATTTTTCTGATCCTATCCAAATGCTTTTTAACTCTTATTATCTCTTTATCGACTTTTGCTCCATCAATTAAAACATCATCTTTTTTTAATTGAGGTTGAAATTCAACTGTAGTTATCGTTTTTAAATTACTTAAATTCATGGAGATACTGTTATTGGCGGGAAGCCGATTTGTAAAGTCTACTTTACCCCAATATTTGATCAGCGCAATGTTGGAATAGGCAAGAGCTGTTTTTTTCATAAGAGTTTTACGCCTTGTGTCTCCGGAAATACATCTAAAAGACTGCCTCCGTTTTTTTTAATAGCATCAATAATTTGTGCTCTGCGTTCTACCTTATATAAAACAATAAGACAATCCCCTCCTCCTGCGCCAGATAATTTAGCACCATAGGCACCGCTTGAGACGGCAGTTTTTGCCAACAAATTCAATTTAGCAGTTGAAACACCAAGCTCAGTTAAAATTTTTTGATTTTGATTAAACAGATCACCTAAGAGAGGCCAATTGTCTTCTTTATAGGCGATTTTGGCCTTGTCAACAAGTTGAGATATAGCAGCAAAAAGACGGTTTACTTTTAGCGGATTAATTTTTTTCGATTGATACACCATATTTACCATTTTTTCGGTATCGGCTTTAATTCCGGAATAAACTATTAAGAGAGGTATGTTTTTTTTCGGCAAATTAAGAACAGATTTGTTTAATTGATAATAAATTATACCTCCATAAACAGCTGCAGCCAGATCAAAACCGGAAATTTTTTTTTGAACAGCCTTAACACTTTGGAAAGCTAAATTAAATAAATTTTCATGGCTGATAGTTTTAGCAAAGATTCGGGATAAAGCTTTTAAGGTAGCAACTGTAACAGCTGAAGATGATCCTAAACCCAATTGGGGCAAAAAATCTGATTTGGTTTTTATTGACAGTCCTGATTGTTTACGAAAATAATGGAAAAAGTGAGAAACTGCGGAGATGACAAACACTGCCTGGTGCGGGGAAGAATGAATATATAAATCCCGAAGATTAAATTTTTTATCAAATTTTAAATCAGGCAAGGAAAGATGCAATTTATTGACTGTTAATCTTTTTATAAAAACAGTTATTCTTTTATTAATTGAGGCAACCAGACATGGAGAACCGTAAACAACGGCATGCTCGCCAAGAAGCATTAATTTTCCGGGGGCTGATGCAATCGCTTGATCCGTCATTTTGAACTTTCTAATCTAATTCCTTCTTCACCTAAGGAGATTGCTTCCAGACTAAAGTTATAGCGTTTTACCAAATCAGGCAATAAATTCTCACCTGCAATAAAACAAAGAAGGTATCCTACTCCTTTTGATCTTCCACCCCCTCCTAGAATTTTTGCTGCGCCGCCTTTTTTTTCGACCTCCCGAATTATTGGAATTACTTTTTGACTGACAACACCTATTTTTTCCAAAGTATTTTCGCATACTTTGAGAGCATTAACCAGGTTATTGGCATTGCCTTCTTTTAAGGCTAAAGCAATTTTTTTTGTTTGAATTTCGTTTATAGCCATAAATCTATCAAAAAATCTTTTATTTTCGGCATACTTTTTAGCTACAAATTTAACCATAGCAGCGGTTGACTCAAGAGGCGTGCCTGTATCTATCAGATAAAATTTATTAAGATTAGATGGAATTTTTAGAGATAATTGCCAAATGCTTTTTAAAAACTCCAATTCTTTCCTGTACCAAACTAATCCTCCGTAAGTTATTCCACTGTTATCAGCTCCTGAGGCGTTATGATGTTTAATTTTCTCAACTTCAAAGGCAAGCTTATTAACTAAATCAGGATTCCAGACTCTTTTCAAATAATAAAGAAGAGCCCCAATCGATGCTACTGAAACCGCTGCAGAAGAGCCTAAATGGTAACCTTTTTTTATTTGAGATGCGACTGTAATTTTAAAAGGTCTGATACTTCGCAGACCAAAATGATTTTTAACAACATTAATAATATGACGAATAAAGCGGTTATCGAGGGAGTAGGTCAATAATTTATCCTTATGGTCTTCAATTTTGACTGTAACCCTTTTATCAATCGCAGATAATAAGGCCGGAGCCCCATAGACAACAAAATGTTCACCACAGAGATAAATTTTACCCGGAGCGGAAACTGAAACTGGCATATCAATCAACAGGCTTAAATTTGATACCGTAGGGGATGATACCTTCAAGTCCAGGATCTTTTGTTCTCCTTAAAACTGTCAAGATCTTTTGGCCGATTTTAAGATTTTTATCCTGCCATTCAATTAATTGGGCAATTACCTTGATTCCTCCAACAAGCTCCGCTATAGCCACAACATAGGGAGCCTGCTGTTCGAAACCGGCAGGAGGCACATAGACTTTAGTATAGGAGAGAATTTTTCCTTCTAAATTCAAAAGACTTTTTACTTTTTTTTGATTACGCCAGATTTTAACCGGAGATAACATAGGATATTAAATTCTAATTCCTCTTTAAAATATGAATGACACAAGTACCACCACTACCGCCGACGTTGTGAGTTAAGCCAATTCGGGCATTTCTGACCTGTTTTTTACCTGCTGTTTGATTCAACTGATGGAAAATCTCAACAACCTGTTTAACTCCGGTTGCTCCAACCGGATGACCGGCTGCTTTTAATCCTCCTGATGTATTAACAACCGGCCGGCCAAATCCCAACCAGGTTTTTTTGGCAAAAATATTTTTAGCTGCTTCCCCTTTTTTAAAAAATCCTAAGTCTTCCATGGCAATTATTTCAGCAATGGTAAAACAATCATGAACTTCGGCAACATCAATATCTTCAGGTGTAATACCGGCCTGTTTATAAGCATTACGGGAAGAAATTACAGCCGCTTTTAATGAGGTTAAGTTTTCTCTTTGAGATAACGACAAAGAATCGCTCCCCGACTGTGATGCAACTATCGAAACTTTACTATTTTTATTATCACTTGAAAGTATCAGAGCAGCGGCACCATCAGAAATCGGCGAACAATCAAGAATTTTCAGAGGTGTGGCAATCATTGGACTTTTAAGAACCGCATCTATGGTAATCTGGTTTTTAAATTGGGCATGAGAGCTAAGTGATGCGTGATAATGATTTTTTACGGCTACTTGAGCGAGTTCTTCCTCTTTTGTTTTATATTCAGCCATATACTTCGTTGCCATTAAGGCATAGAGTGATGAAAAGGTTGCTCCGGCTTCTCTTTCGCCTTCGCTGCCGGCACCCATGAGAGCTTTATTTACAAGCTCCGGCTTATAATCAGTCATTTTTTCAACTCCCACTACTAAAACATTTTTATATTGTCCGGATAAAATTGAAAGAACAGCCAAATGAACAGCCATACCGCCTGAAGCACAAGCAGCCTCAACTTTTACAGCCGGAACATTAAGACCTAATTCTTCAGCAAAAAACGCACCAAGATGATCCTGATTGCCAAGTGAGGACGACAGCATGTTAGCAACTAAGACTGCATCAATTTTTGATTTTGGCAAAGATGTATTTTTAAATAATTGGTAACAAGTCTCCCTGACAAGAGAACGGGGAGAAGTATCCCATAACTCGCCGAAATTGGAGGTCAGACCTCCTAAAACTTGGACATTCATATCAGATTTTTTGACCGAATTTCAAATATTCCACGTAATTAATATATTTTTTGCGGTTGACAATATCGATAAATTTTTCTTTTTTACTATGATCATTTCTTCTCAAAACTTTTAAAACCACGGCATCCGAACCCGCACCGGAGCCATAAGAAACAAGCAGAATAAGATCATCTTTATTGGCAATATCCAAAACTTTTGATAATCCTAAAAGTGAAGATGCGGAATAGGGATTACCAATATGATCAATGATTAGGGAAGGAGCAAGCTGAGCAGGCGTAAAACCAAGTCTTCCAGCTACAATCCTGGGAAATTTACCATTAGGCATATGAAAGACACAGTATTTGAAATTCCGGGGTTTTAATCCGGTTTTTTTAAAAATATTTTGACTTACCAACTCAACATGATAGAAATAAGCCGGTTCACCGGTAAATCTTCCTCCATGACTGGGGAAGCGGACTCCATCCCGGCGCCAAAAATCAGGAGTATCGGAAGAAACAGAAGCTACATCAATTATTTTAGCCAGACTATCAGCGGAGTTTTTGCCTAGAATGACTGCAGCTGCAGCAGAAGCAGCCGTGTACTCCAGAATATCATGGGGTTTAGCCTGGGCACAGTCTGTTCCCACAATTAAACCTGATTTAATAATTTTTGCTGAAATTAGACCAGCAACCGAAATCATAGCAGTTGTTGCCGCTTTACAGGCAAACTGCAAATCTGTTGCCAAATAATTATGGCCAACCCCCAGGAATTCACCCAAAATAGTTGAGGTAGGATTAACAGCATAAGGATGGCTTTCGGAACCAACAAAGATGGCTTCAATTGAGGAGGCGGGCAGATGATAATTTTTCAGAGCCCTAATACTTGCTTCATACGCTAAAGTGACAGAATCTTCATCTAAACCGGCAACGGATTTTTCCCTAACGCCTAAGGAATTTTGGATATCTGAGGCTTGCTTACCCCAGATTTGGGCAATACTCTCAGCTTTTAAACGGTAAAAAGGGATATATATCCCGTAACTTAAAATTCCTACTTCCATTATTTAATTTATTTAGGGTGTAACTTACCCCTGCTTTATTTTTGCCCTGGCAAATTTCTGATGAGACTCGGATAGACTCCCAACAGAAAGAGCTGAGAGCAACGACAATTCTCCGGCAAGAACAGCAGCGGCAATTATTTCAGCAAGAGCGCGTGATTTTTCACCTTTTACACCTTTGGTAACTTTTAATATTTTTAAACTCTCCTGTTGAGAAGGCAACAAAGTTCCACCGCCAACAGTTCCCAAAGGCAAATCAGGCAAACTAACACTGATATATAAATTGCTGTCAACAATTTCAGTCGAGGTTATACCGATACTTCCTTCTGCCACATGGGCTACATCCTGTCCAGTTGAAATAAAAAGAGCAGCAATAATATTGGCATAATGGGCATTAAAGCCAAGAGAGCCGGCAACGATACTGCCTAAGTAACATTTAACTTTAGCTACTTCGTCAATTTTTTGGGGTGAAGTTTTTAATACTTGCCTGACAACTGATTCTGTTATGATGGCCTCTGCCATTACCTGACGGCCCCGTCCTTCCAGAAAATTAAGATAAGAAGGTTTTTTATCAATATCAAAATTAGCAGCTAATGACAGACAGCGGTTTTGGGTTTTTTCGGAAATTATTCGAACTAATTTATCTGCGGCTATTGTAGCCATATTCATTCCCATAGCTTCCTGACTGTCAAAGTTAAAACGAACAAAAACAAATTTCCCGACAATTTTTATCTTGAGACCAATTAATTGAAGATGCGAAGAAGTTGAACTTGCTTTCTTTTTTAAAAGCGAAATATTTTCCTCTAGAAATTTTTGCAAAGAAACACTTTGTTTAATATTTCCTGTTTTAAAAACAGCGCCCCTGGTAATGCCAACATCGAGACAAAAAGCTGTAACTCCACCGCTTAAAGTGACTGCTTTACAGCCCCGATTGACAGAAGCAACAAGAGCTCCTTCAGTTGTAGACAGCGGAAGATAATAATTGCCTTTTGCGTAATTTCCTGTAATTTTTAACGGACCGGCAATTCCCAAAGGAACTTGGGTACAACCAATCATATTTTCACAGTTTTTATACTGGGCATCATTTAGTCCCTGAGGAAAAATTGCAGTTGCACTCAACTTGAGTTTTAATTTTTCTTCCAGATATTTTCTTCTTTCAGATATAGTTTTTAACTGTCTAAGGGACATAGATCTAAATAAAGGGAATTTTAAAAATACCTAAACGATACATAAATATTGAATAGACAAAAACCAACGGGATGATAATCAGAGAAATAAGAATAATTTTAAATAAATCAAACCTCAATCCAAATCTTAAGGTTAAATAATAAAGAATGCTTTTCCAAAAAAGCAAAGTCAATGAAAAAGCAAGATAAGAAAGACTGTATAATTTGCCCGGATAAGAAATTGATCTTGGCGGAGGCAGGATCAAATAAAAAAAAGAGGTGGTAAAAAACCAAAACAAGGTCGGCCAAAGAGAATAAGACCAGAGAAGTATGATACGGACAAAGGGAAAAGTTTGAGAGCTAAGAAGGCGGTATCCAAGATAAAAGAGACAGAGCATTAAAGCAAATCCCAAATAAACGGAAAAATACAGACTATTAAATTTAACTGTTAAGAGAAACGGATTTTTAAGACCGATTTTGAGGACACTGGTGAGAAGAAAATAAAAAAAGATTAAAAGATGGATGAAAATTATCTGTCTTTTATCCTGGCCAATTTGAGAAATTTGCCGATAGGCAACATAAGGCGAGGTAATGGTGCCGATAGAGTTTCGAAGAAAAAGAATAAAAGGTTTAATAAGAGACATGACATCAGAAGCTAAGCTGGAGTAAAGAAGCCAGCTTGACTAATTTAAGACCAAATATTAAATAGGCAAAAATAATGGCTACAAATGATGCCGGAATTAATATTTTAAAAGGAAAAAATTTAAACTGAGGAACCAGACGTTTATATAAAGGAGTCAGGGGTCCGACCGTCTGAGGAGGAATTACGGCCATCTGTTGCATTTTGTCCACTAATCTTTGGTAAAAATAATCATTTTTCATAATTGAAGACAAAAGCAAAAGCTTTTCGTGCCCGAAAGAGCTGACTTTCGGCACTTTTAAAAGTAATTGTCATTTTTTGAGATATTTCTTCAACCGTAAATCCCTGAATGTATTTAAGCTTTAATATAAGCTGATAAGAAGGTGACAGTTTGGCAAAAGTCTGTTTAATTTTCTGTCTTAACAACTGTTCATCCAAAGCTTCTTCGGGTCCAAATAGAGAACTTAAAAGAGGTTCGACTTCCTTAACTTGGGAAAAGACAATTTTTTTAATCTTTTTTTTACGGTAAAAATCAATTATTTTGTGATTAGCTATACTGCAAAGAAAAGTAAAAAGCGAACATTTAAAAGCAAAATCACGAAAACCGTCCAGAACGGCAAAAAAGGAGTCCTGAAGAATTTCTTCAATATCCTCCTTTTCATTGATTTTTCGCGATATATACGTATAAATAGAGTGATAATAGTGCCTGTAAAAATAATTTAAAGCTTTCTCATCACCTGCCAATATTTGACTTACTATTTGCCTTTCCTCATCTTGCTTTTTTTTCACTCTTATTGAGTCGGCAAAAATACCCTGATCACGCATTCTGCTATTATAACAAATCCTTCGACTACACCCCGCTAAATAATCAGTCAGATTGACAAAGAGAGAGTGACATGACTACACTGGGTTTATGATACTTGCTCAGGTTGATATTTCAAAAACCTATCCGCCGGCAAAAATTCCAGCTCTGCAGACTTTGGGCGGACTGGTATCCTCGTTTTTACCTAAAATTCTGCTTTTGGCCGGGATTATTTTCTTTTTATTAACCATAGGAGCCGGAGTAGCTGTTATTGCCGGAGCCGGCAGCGACAATCCTCAAAGCCAGGAAAAGGCAAAAACTTTCCTGACTTATGCAGTACTGGGGTTGGTTATTATTTTTGCCTCATACTGGATTGTCCAGCTAATCAGTTTTGTGACATTCAATTCTTTGA